>BNJU01003179.1_pt1 | contig 136829 bp, 157 predicted proteins | sample 8539281 | NCBI WGS metagenome assembly BNJU01 (sample SAMD00202456, study PRJDB9452) | human saliva metagenome | isolation source: human saliva | place: Japan | reverse complement strand
CAGACGGCTACTGCAGGTAGCTTTGATCCTAAAAGCTAACATCTCTGTTGGTGTAATTCCAAAGCGTTATGAGCCATTTATCGCTTACAACGTTGGTGGACTCGTTCGTTTTACGATCAAAGGTACGGATAAAGTGAAACAAGTAAAATTATTTGCTATTGGACAAGACAATCTTGTAGGCGATATCACTTCTATGATCTCGTTTAAAACGAATGGTCAGATAAACAAGATGCAAACAAAGATTACTAATGGTACGCCTGTTGTAAATCTCATTGCAGAGAATGGTGGACTGAAGGAAGAAACCCCTTATTATATAGCATTACCAGAGGAGAAAATATCTAAAGGAATTAGTATTATATTCACTTTAGATAATGGTAAATCTATCATTAAGAAAGTAAAACAAGAAATAAATATCGAGCGTGCTAAAGTGTACGACTTGGGAGAAATCGTATTAAATCCAACCTCTGCTAAAGCGTTCATCTTAAAAAATAAGGTACTCATTGATGCTGTCTCAGAGATAATCCATGGTCTTGAACGTTATGGTAATGGAGATATGAATATCTATGAGGGTGAGAATCTTGAGAAGATTCTGTCTTTCAAAGGGACATTGACCATCAAAAAAAATGACAAACTTACAACCTTAGATGAGTTACAGTATTATCGTAATGTAACAGGTCTAGATGTACAAGAAAATAAGAATCTTGCTGGAGAAATTGATTTTAATAAATATCCACAACTCACGAATTACATTGTCATTAGTTATAGTCCATTAGTAACAAAACTTGATATTTCCGGATTGAAAGAACTAAACTTCTTATCAGCTCATCATATGGATGGACTGACAGAAGCCAAAGTGGGCAACAACCCTAAAATGACTACACTTGCGTTATATGATGACAAGTTGCTTACTAAGATTGACGCAAGTAATCTTCCTGCTCTGACAACATTGCAAGCTTACAACAATGGGGAATTGACTAACATCAATACATTGAACTCACCAAAGATACAATCTATCGATACAAAATTAGATAGTAAACTGACCCAAATAGAGGGATTATCCGATAAAGATCAACTTGAAAAGCTTATTGCTTGGGGTAATAAGATAGAAACCTACGACTTTAGCAAAATGACAAAGTTGAAGTCTATCGAACTCATAGGGGCTTCCGTGAAAGAGATAAAAGGGCTGTCAGCTGCTGGTTCAAACTTAACTACACTTGAATTGGGCAGTACGCAGATAAGTTCATTAGACGTAACACAGAATACAGAGTTGCAAAAACTTAACCTCAGTTATGTTAAAGGAATAACAACATTAGATTTAAGTAATAATACACACTTAACAGAACTAACAACGAATAATTCAGGTATTCGCGAGTTGAAGTTGGGGAGTAAAAACGGATTGAAAGATATAAATGTTTCAAATAGTAAACTCTCATCTCTCGACATAAGTGAAGCTGGGACAATTGAGAATATAGCTGTAGGACTTCAAACTGATGCTACAGGGAAAAATCAACAGATAAAAGTAACAATGACCCAGCAGCAAAAGGATTATTTCGACAGTAAGGGTATAATATTCACAGAGAATATCATAGCTGCCAATAATGACAAAAATAGACCAAATAGCAATGTCAAGGTCGTAATTAAACAATAATCTGGTTATAATACTTCAAAAGAGAGGATATGTTCATAGAAAAGTGACATATTCTCTTTTCTTTTATAAAGCCCAAATTGGTCTTTAAGAACTAAACATTACGGTATAATGAACAGTTCGGGGTTAATATATGGAGAATTAAAAACTACAACATTAAGAGACACTTCAACAAAAGAAATGAAAACATTGAACGAGTCAATCTGTATTTTATTTTGTGAGAGAATGTCGAATTTCCTTTTTCAGAGAAATACACATATACTACAATAAAAGTTTAATTTTCTTTTACTGTCACAATTAACACTTCACACAACTCAGCTGTAATCCAATTAGTTATAAGCAAATAGCAGATGACAGAGATGACAGGAAATTTAATTTTGAAGGATTTCCTCTGTCATAGAAAAGCGCATAGATATAATAAAAAAAGAATAGTCTCTTACATCACAGAACCTATCTTGGTGATTTGTGGAGGCTCCGCACGCATTGTGTCGATGCTAAGCACCAATGGTGCGGACGGCAAACACGAATAGTGCGGAGGTAGCAATAAAGTCTCAACACAAAGATTAAACAGAAAAACAGACTAACTTTACAATCGCTCACAATCATTTACAAACCACCCCTTATGACAGGAATAGTTGTTAATTCATTCGTTTATTACAGCGAAATTACGTATTTTTGCAGTCAAATCAATATAAGACTATGGTAAGTCAACTGACAAAGACACAGCAGGAATTTCAAGACGTACTCGCAGAGTGCAGAAGTCTATTTGGAAAGAAGCTCCATGACTATGGTGCTTCATGGCGTATTTTGCGCCCTTCTTCCCTTACTGACCAGCTTTTTATTAAGGCGAAACGCATCCGTTCTTTGGAGATTACGGGTGAAAGTTTGGTGGGTGAAGGTATTCGTCCAGAATTCATTGCACTGATAAACTACAGTATCGTAGGACTTATCCAGTTGGAAAAAGGCTTTGTCGACAGCGTTGACATGACACCTGATGAGGCATTAGCACTATACGATAGCTACGCAAAGGAGTCATACGAGTTGATGATAAAGAAGAATCATGACTATGGCGAGGCTTGGCGCGACATGCGTGTCAGCAGCTATACTGATCTTATCCTGACCAAGATTGAGCGTATCAAGGAGATTGAAGACCTTGGTGGGGCTACGCTTGTCAGCGAGGGTATCGATGCCAATTATATGGATATAATGAACTACGCTGTTTTTGGAGCAATCAAACTACATGAATAAAATAAAGTCTATACTGGTAAACCTCAGCCGTACCCTACTTGCTTTGACATTCATCTTTTCGGGCTTTGTCAAAGCAATTGACCCTTTAGGTTCGCAATATAAGATTGCAGAATACTTAGAGGCGGTGCAGTTGTCGGCATATATTCCAGATTGGGCACAATTGATTTTATCTGTCGGACTATCAGCAATAGAGTTCACCTTGGGTGTGATGCTCTTACTTGCTATTCGTCGCCGACTCGCCAGCAAGATATCTCTTATCATGATGGTAGTGATGACGCTTGTGACCCTTTGGCTTACTGTAAGCAATCCAATACAGGATTGTGGTTGCTTTGGTGATGCCATTCATCTCACGAATACACAGACATTCATCAAGAATCTAATCCTCTTGACAGCAGCCATCATCCTTGCATGCTGGCCACTTTATCAAATACGCTTTGTATCAAAAACAAATCAGTGGATAGCTTTTTATTTCACGATTGTCTTTATTGTCACAGCCTCCACACTGAGTCTTTATCATCTGCCTATCTTTGATTTCCGTCCTTATTACATCGGACAGAATATCAAAAAGGGAATAGAAATACCCAAAGGGGCTAAGCTAACGACTTATAAGACGACCTTCATTTGTGAGAAGAATGGCGTAACAAAAGAATTCACAGAGAATGATTACCCTTACAATGACTCAACATGGGTATTCAAAGATACGCACCAAGAGATACTTGAAAAGGGTTACGAACCGCCTATTCATGACTTTTCAATTACAGACGAAAGACGGGAGAAGACCTTACCGATAGTATTCTAACCAAGGATGGATATACTTTCCTACTCATTGCCCCTGTATTGGAGCGTGCTGACGACAGCAACTTTGGTGAGATTGATGCTATCTATGAATATGCAAAGGAGAATGGTTATGGCTTCTATGGATTGACCGCAAGTACAGATAAAGCTGTAAAACACTGGCGAGATATTACTGGAGCGGAATATCCATTCTATACAATGGATGGCACAACTCTAAAGACCATTATTCGAAGTAACCCTGGTTTGGTACTACTTTATAAAGGTACTATCATTAATAAGTGGAGCCATAACGACCTGCCGAAACAAGCAGAACTGAACGCACCATTGTCGCTTATAGAGGTAGGACGTGAACCAGAGAATGAGACATGGACAAAAATTGTATTGATTCTTATTTGTTATATCTTCCCACTAACACTCCTTATCGTAGCCGATCGCATTTGGTCATGGACACGATGGGTAAGAAAACGTGAGGAATGGTTGAGACAAAAGGAGCAATGGTTAATACAAAAAGAACAATCAAATAAATTATATCAACTTTTAAAACGTAAAAGACAAATGAGAAAGAAAATTGTAGCAGGTAACTGGAAGATGAACGAGACCCTGCAGGAAGGTGTTGCTTTGGCAAAAGAAATCAACGACTCATTGAAGGCAGAGAAGCCAAACTGTGATGTTGTTATCTGTACTCCATTCATTCACCTTGCAAGTGTTGCACAGGTATTGGACGCAGAGGGTGTTGCTCTCGGTGCTGAGAACTGCGCTGACAAGGAGAAGGGTGCTTACACTGGTGAGGTTTCTGCCGCTATGGTAAAGAGCACTGGTGCACAGTACGTTATCCTTGGTCACTCTGAGCGTCGCCAGTACTACGGTGAGACAGCAGAGATTTTGAAGGAGAAGGTACAGTTGGCATTGGCTAACGGTTTGAAGGTTATCTTCTGCTGCGGTGAGACTCTTGAGGAGCGTGAGGCTGAGAAGCAGAACGAGGTAGTAAAGGCTGAGCTCGAGGGTTCTGTATTCCACCTTTCTGCTGAGGAGTGGAAGAACATCGTTTTGGCTTACGAGCCAATCTGGGCTATCGGTACTGGTAAGACAGCTACATCTGATCAGGCTCAGGAGATGTTGGCTTACATTCGCTCTATCGTTGCTGAGAAGTATGGCAAAGAGGCTGCAGAGGACACAACAATCCTCTATGGTGGTAGCTGTAACGCAAGCAATGCTGCAGAGTTGTTCAGCAAGTCTGACATCGACGGTGGCTTGATTGGTGGTGCTTCATTGAAGGCTGCTGACTTCAAGGCTATCATCGACGCTTGGAAGAAGTAATTCAAAGAAAATCTAAGAGGCTGTATCAAATTGCTACTTGGTCAACAACCATTGGCATTTTTGATACAACCTCTATTTCAATTTTTATACACTAAAGAATGAAAAGACTCCTTACAATCATAGTTTTTATGCTGACTGCTGTTGTGGCTGTTAACGCCCAAGGGTCGGTGACGGTATCGCAGAGTGCCGAGATTGACGCATTGGTGAATGGCAAGAAAGCTTCAAAGAAAAATAATAAAGACCGACAGAAAGTAGAGAGTCAAAACGAGAGCGCACGTCCAGCTATCAAGACGCCAGACACGAAACAGCTAACTGTTCCAAAGCTAAATGAGCATAAGCCTGAAATAGCACGCCCAGACAACAGCACCTTACAACCTGTCAGAACAAAGATCGTAAAACGTTTAGTCAGAAGACCGCACGTCCCTTCATGGGATGAGATTGAAGACACGCGGATTGTGACCAAACGTATCAAGAAAGGTACACAGAAAGTAAGAGGCTTCCGTGTACAAGTTTATAGCGGTGGTAATACTCGTATTGCTCACCAACAAGCAGACAAGGCTGGTCAGAAAGCGAAAGAACTCTTCCCAGAACAACCCGTTTATGTACATTTCTATCCACCACGTTGGATGTGTCTTGTAGGTAATTTTACCAACTACAATGCAGCAAAGAAGATTATGCGAACACTTCGAAAAGAAGGCTATCCACATGCTAACGTCATCCGAATGATGGTGAGCATTAAGACAACACAACCTGTAGATTTCTAAGGATTATTCCACCTTATTATCATAAAGAGAACCCTAACAAATACAATTAATCAGAAATCAAATAATATGACGCCAGAAATACCATTCCGTGAAGGATTAGACGAACTTGCATCACACTACAAACAGGTGCTTACACTCTTAGGAGAAGACCCTGAAAGAGAAGGTTTGCAGAAAACACCTATGCGTGTTGCAAAGGCTATGCAGGTACTTACACGTGGTTATACACAAGACCCACATAAGGTATTGACAGATGCTTTGTTTGAAGAGAAGTACAACCAGATGGTGATTGTGAAAGATATTGACTTCTTCTCCATGTGTGAACACCACATTCTTCCGTTCTATGGTAAGGCTCATGTTGCATATATACCAAACGGATATATAACGGGATTGAGCAAGATTGCACGTGTTGTGGATATCTTCTCACACCGTCTACAAGTGCAGGAACGCTTGACAGAGCAGGTAATGCAGTGCATCAATGACACACTGAAGCCACAAGGAGTAATGGTTGTCATCGAAGCAAAGCACATGTGTATGCAAATGCGTGGTGTGGAAAAGCAGAACTCTATCACCACTACAAGTGCTTATAGTGGCGTATTTGAATCAAGTAAGACCCGCAATGAGTTCATGGACTTGCTACGCGGAGAGACCAAGAGAATATAATTAAAACACTATTATAAACTTTTAAAACTCAAAAAATGAAAAGAACAATGAAAGCAGCAGCACTGGCTATCTGTGCACTTGTAATAGCATTGTTTACTACAAGTTGCTCAAAAGACAACGACGTTCCAGATGCTGAGAAAAATGCTATACAGGCGCTCAACAACATTGTTGGAAACTATAAAGGTAACTTGGCTGCTACTTATGGGACAACAACAACAATCTGGCCGGGAATCAATTGGACTGTAGATAAGAACTCTACCATTACAGTCAACAACTTCCCTTACCAAATGTTGGCAAATGGAGTGTCAAAGAACACTGCATCTTCACTATATACTACTCTCATTAACGAGAAACAAAGATCGCTGAAATTGTATATTACAACGATACAACCACAAGATAATAAGGTGTTTTTCAACTTATCATCTAACTTCAAGTTTGATATTACAACAGCCAACGAAACTTATGAATTAATAGGTGCAGTTTCCTTTAACAATAAGCAGTTCAGCAGTAGTTATACAATGAACAACTCTGAAATGCTACTGCAATTCACAGTATACAAACTGGTGAAAATAAACAAGGCACATGCAACTGCAATTATACAAGAGGATTTTGACACACCTGTTAGTTTCAATCTGACAGGATATAAGAGATAAAACAACAATATACTTGTTGAGTTTGAACTAAGAACAATAGAAAAGAAAGAAATACAATGAAGTTTATTTCATGGAATGTAAACGGGCTTCGCGCCTGTGTAGGAAAAGAGTTTGAGCAGCAATTCAAGGACTTGGATGCTGATTTCTTCTGCCTACAAGAGACAAAGATGCAAGCAGGACAGCTTGATATCAGTTTTCCAGGATATGAGTCTTACTGGAATTACGCTGACAAAAAGGGTTACTCTGGCACTGCTATCTTCACAAAGCATAAGCCATTGAGTGTGACTTATGGCATTGATATTGATGAACATGACCATGAGGGACGTGTGATTACACTCGAGATGGAAGACTTCTACCTCGTAACTGTTTATACACCGAACTCACAAGATGGGCTTCGTCGATTGGATTATCGTATGAAGTGGGAAGATGACTTCCCAAGCCTATCTTCATAAACTCGATGAGAAAAAACCTGTTATCGTATGCGGTGACATGAATGTTGCCCATCAGGAGATAGACCTTAAGAACCCAAAGACAAACCGCAAGAATGCTGGTTTCACCGATGAAGAGCGTGAGAAGATGACCCAATTACTAAGCAATGGCTTCATCGACACCTTCCGTACTCTTTATCCAGAGCAGGTTACTTACTCTTGGTGGTCGTATCGTTTCCGTGCAAGAGAGAAGAATACGGGGTGGCGTATCGACTATTTCCTCATCTCAGAACGTCTCAAAGACCGTCTCGAAGATGCCAAGATCCATACAGAGATTATGGGAAGCGACCACTGTCCTGTGGAAATTATCTTGAAATAAGACAATCATATGCACGCCCAGATAAAGACACTACTCTTGATGGCTGCTGTCATGGCAGCCATCATTGTCTATGCTGTTATCCCAACTGAGATAACAATGGGCAGCTATACTATCCGCAAGATAACGCTTGTCAACCTAAGCCGACCGCTTATTGAGAAAACAAAACAAACAAAACATACCACAAAAAAGGTACATCGAAACCAGACAATCCTTTTCATAGGAGACTCAATGGTGGAAGGTCTTTCACGTAGATTGGGTGATTATGCAGGCGAAAACGGACACAAACTATATACCGTTATCTGGTATAGTTCTTCTACAGAGCGTTGGGGAACTACCCAAACCTTAGAACACTTCATTGCTGAATATAAGCCAACATACATACTCATCTGCCTTGGCAGTAATGAACTCTTTATCAACGACCTTGCCAATCGTACGCAATATGTACAACAATTAATAAAGAAAATAGGTAATATTCCTTTCGTATGGATAAGTCCTTCTAATTGGAATGGCGATACAGGTATCAATGATGTCATAAAGGAGAATGTCGGAAAAGGACATTTCTTTGACAGTCGTAACCTAAAACTCAAAAGAGGTAGCGACCATTATCATCCTACATGGGCTGCAGCCGCCTACTGGATGGATACCGCAGCGAAGTTTATAAGGAGTAAAGAGTGCGCTAATCCGCTACAACTCAACAATCCAAAAGCCCATCACAAGGCAACAAATACAAAGCTTTTGCAACCTTCCTTTGAAGGCTATTAAATAGGAAACAAGCAGCAAATAAACGATTAATAGATGACAAATATAACACAGCTGATGACTACCTTCTTTGACTTCTTGTCTTCACAAGACAAGAACTGGTCGCTGTGTACATTTCCATTTATGGCTTCGTTCCTTGTTTTCTTTGCCATATACATAGGATTAAACCGCTATCGCCAAACATGGACAAAGGCATACGTCATAGCTTTTAGTCTTTTCTTTGCCTTCAAAGCGAATGGAGTTTTGATGTGGCTATTGCCCATTGTTACGATTAGTTCATGGTATCTCACTCGCTTTATGATGCGCTTAAAGCGTGGAAAAGTGCGTAAAATTGGACTTGCCATTGTCATCCTGACAGAGTTGTTACCCCTACTCTACTACAAATACACAAACTTTACACTTGAGATATTCCACGAACTCTTGCGTAGCAACTTCTCACCAGAAAAGATGTTGCTACCTGTCGGTATCTCATTTTTCACCTTTCAAGCTATCAGTTATACCGTTGATGTCTATAAAGGACGCTATCCAAAGACGGCAGAACTGATAGACTACGCTTTCTACCTTACCTTTTTCCCACTCCTTATCGCTGGTCCTATCACCCGCGCTGAAGTATTACTCCCACAAGTTCAGACACCGAAAGACAATGTCAACGAGAACCTTGTCTATAAAGGTTTATGGCTGATTATCTGCGGACTGATAAAGAAAGCCCTCATCGCTGACTATATCGCACAATACAATAACATTGTTTTTGATGCGCCAGCAAGCCAAAGTGGCTTTGGTAATTTGATGGGTGTATTGGGCTTTTCAGTTCAAATCTATTTCGATTTCTCGGGCTACAGCGACCTTGCCATTGGTGTTGCAGCCCTGATGGGATACGAACTAAAAGACAATTTCAGATTCCCTTATCAGAGTCTGAACCTCACAGAGTTCTGGCATCGTTGGCATATAGCCCTCTCCACATGGTTCCGCGACTATCTTTACATCCCATTGGGAGGAAACAGGAAGGCGAACTTCGCACCTATCTCAATAGTTTCTTGGCGATGATAGTGGCAGGTCTGTGGCATGGTGCATCGTGGATATTCATTGTATGGGGCGTACTTCATGGCATTGGACTGGTCATTCATAAGTTCTGTCGAAACAATGGATTGGATAAGATACCAGACAATAAATACACAAAAGGTATCAGTTGGTTTATTACGTTTAGCTATGTTTCCCTTGCATGGATATTCTTCCGTGCAGCAGATATGACGACTGCTACAACATTAATAGACAACATCCTGCATACTATCAGCCTCGCTGATGCCTACACCTTCCTAATGGAATACCCACTATGGCTTGCCGTTGTGCTGATAAGTTTAGAACTTCATAGTATTCGAGAGACTGATTATAACTGGCTGCAAAGTAAGTTTATCCATTCTTCATGGCTTGTTAAGCTATGTATCTTTGCTGTTGTTATGCAGTTAGTTATTAATCTTAGTCATCATAGTATCCAACCTTTTATCTACACACAATTCTAAGATGGTTATCAAATACAAATATAGTGGCTTATTACTCTTAGGAGCGTTATTCACATCCATTCCCGTCTTCTTTTTTATATGGTTTTTCTTTGGGCACAAAGGTGTAGACGCTACCCATCCTTTCATGCTCATTTTCGCACTCTTTATCATACTTCATACTGTTTCGTTTTGGCTTTTCAGACTTTTTGTTGCCTGTCAAAAACTGTGGGAAAAAGACTATCTATCCATCAAAGGTGACCATATTTGCTTCTATGATTGTCTACGTCGCAAATATACAGAAGTAACTGCTGATGAAATAGAAGGGATAAACGACTACAATTATTACTTCGTTCCTTTCATCGTTCAGATAATTTATACAACAAAGGGAAGAATCTTCACCCTTCCAGCACTTACTAACGAAGGGCAAGAAAGGGTTACAGAAATCATTTACGACTTCCTATATCAGGCTGGAAAAGAGAAAGGTGAAGGGTATACAACCATACTTTAAATGAAGATAAGTATAACCTATCAACTTTCAGTCTCCTCTCTTTGGTGAAACAAAACAAATGCTTTCGTGTTTCATTCACCTTTGAAACAAGCAAAGAACAAGCATTAATCGACTCTGAACCAACTCTTTATCGACAATCACATCTACATCTGTTTGTTTGGTGCGAAGCCTCCGCACCATTGGTGCTTACCATCCGCACCACACGTGCTAAGGCTCCGCACGACTCTTATTGGAAGTGTAAAATGAGGGGAAAGTTATATCTACAAGCTACAGGTTTACCATTATGCATTGCAGGTTTCCAACCTCTTAATAACTGAAGTGCAGCAGCAACACTGCGGTTCAACTCAATATTATTTACCGTTAGAAAGACTATATCTTTCAAAGAACCATCCGTATCAACAATAAAAGAGGCGTAAGTTCTCCCCACAGGAGTTGTTGCTGGGTTAAGTCCTGTATAGGAAAAATTCTGTCCAATAGCCGCAGCTAAATTTCCATCAAACTGTGGCAATATTTCTGGGAAGACAGAATCAGGTGATAAGGAGACATATACAGCCTCATTAGGAAGTTTCTTTGTGCCTGCATAAGATAATGACTGTTTCTGCCACTTCTTAAAGCTCTTAGAGAAAAGGACATCTACCATGTCATTACTTACTTCTGAATAAACTCCTCCACCGTTATCAACACCAAGGTCGAAACGTATATTCTGTCCAATCAGTGCAAACTGATTGGGCAGAAGGTCCCAATTTATAGAGTCCTCAGTATGCGTATTTGCCGTATAATCTAACAGTTCATAAAACTGATAACGAACGTTAGGATCCTGCCACATGCGTGTTTGATTAAACACATCATTCTGCGTTAAGACCTTCTTATTGATAAGATCAAAGGTAAAATAAGAATGCTTTGCCGTAATGACACTTGTTGCATTACGCTCCTCCAAGCGGGCAAGAAAAGAAATATATCTGCCTGGCTCCAACCAAAGACATCGTAAGCCCATATCGTAAAAACGCCTTTCAGCACCCGCATCATCCTTTATAGTATGCACTTCTTTACCTAACGAAGACTCAAACCGCTTCCAACCAGTTTCATAACTTTCAGAAGGCTGATTAAAGAAAAAGCTTGTAAGATAATGCTGTAGTTCTGGTAAGACCGAGCCATCCAAGCCTTTTGGCCATTCAAAATCCTTTGAGATAATCGTCAACGTATCACCCTTCTCATACAGATGTCGGGACGACTCATAAAGCATGGCATCCTTAGACGCAATTGTTCCTGCCGACTGTCCGAATGCCATAAGACTTACAAACAGTAACAGGAACAAAGTATTAAGTCGGTTAATCATAATTTCATGAATGTTGTCTGATGTTTCTTACTTGCTTTTTGACCCTTCGGTGTAAAAACATCATTAAGTTCCATCACACCAGAAAAACTAATCGTCTCCTTTTCACTGGGATTTATCACCAATGATACAGTAGCATTATCGAAGACTTCAAGTACAATCTGATAGCTCTCGAAATCATTACGAGTGGTCATAAAGATACTACGTCCGCCCTTCATCGGTTCTTCCCTATAACTCGTTAGAGGTTCTACAAGGCTCAAACCGCCACCACGTCCGTAAGGAATATAGTAAGCTCTACCGAAATAAGGGAGGAAAAGTCCTACCGAATCACCACTCACCTCGAGTCCCCAGTCGTCCTGTAAATAGACAGCAGGACCACGCATAGGGTACATACGGTCCACAAAGATACGATAGCGATGCTCTGCTAAGTGAGCCTTCACAGCAGTAGCACGCAACTGACTCATCTTCTCCTTTGACACAGGATTACCCTCTGAATCATAATAAGTTGTAGCACAACCCACCATTAGGACAGCTACAAAAAGAAATAAAACTAAACGTTTCATTGCATACCTCTCTTTCTTTTAAGTCGTTATAGTATTTTTTCTTTCTACTTTACAAGCATTAGAACAACGTTTACACAAAGTTGTGAAGATTCTTATAGTCTACTGTTCAGTCTAAAGAACAGTTCTTATACTATTCAATCTTTTCAATCTTTGGGGCCTCCATCTTCTCTATAGAAGGTGCTGTCTGCTTAGCAGGAAGTTCTGAAGATGGGGTTATGTCTGGAGCAGGTGCAGCGATAGGAGCATCGTATTGGTTAGACTGCACCTTATCAGAAGCCTCCTTCCCCTTATCATCTTTACCAGCCTTAGCCTTTTCAGCCTCAGCAGCTTTCTCCTCATCAGTCATCATATCCTCTTTTGATGGCTTCATATTAGGCCAAAGATAATCGCCTACTATGTCTATTGTGTCTGCATCTGCATTGCGTTTCTGCACCTCTTCCTCCTCCTGTTCAGTCATTGGAGCATCATCTGAAGCCACAATGAGATTATAAATTAAGCCCAAGAATACGAGGACAGCCAGTCCACAAAGAACTTTAAAGGTCAGCGACTTTGTAAATTTACGCTGCTTATTCTGATTTGACATAGTCTTGTTATTATTCTGTTTTGTTAAGAATCAATTTATACTTCACGGAGAAACGCAATCGGTACATTCTCCTTCTATCTTCTGCAAAGATAAACATTTAAAAGGAGAATGTACCGAAAGGATAGTAAAAAACTGCTTTTTTATTACAGAAAACACTTAAATCATTATTGATTCTTTGGTTTTCTATATTACTTGAGTTTATTCCTTGATACGGATAAAGGCATTGGCAAGGATAGCTGTAAGGCCACCTGTAGTGATACCACTTGAGAAAATGTTCTTGATGATATCAGGCATCTTGTCAAGAATACCAGGTACCAACTCTACGCTCAGACCCATTGCAAAACTGATAGCCATGACCAATACTGCTTTACGAGTTATCTCAGTAGAAGCTATGATACGAATACCAGCTGCAGCAACTGTACCGAACATCAACAAGGTTGCACCACCCAAAACAGGGTCAGGAATAAGTGAGAACACCTTACCTACTACTGGGAACAATCCTAAGAGAACCAAAGCGCCTGCAATGAAATAACCAACATAACGGCTCGCAACACCCGTAAGCTGTATCATACCATTGTTTTGGGCAAAGATAGAGTTAGGGAAACTATTGAAGACGGCTGCCAAGAAAGAGTTGAAACCATCTGCAAGAACACCACCCTGCGCTCTTTTCAAGAAGACAGGACCCTCAACAGGCTCACCAGAGATGAGCGAATTGGCTGTAATATCACCAAAAGCCTCTACAGCTGTTACGAGATAAATAAGTCCGATACCAATGATTGTACCTAAATCAAAGTTCAATCCATATTTGAAAGGAACTGGAATATTAAGGCTACCACTACCTTTGAGGCTTGAAAAGTCAATCATATTGAGTACATAAGCAGCTACACAACCTATCAATAGTCCCAACACAATGGAGCCCATACGTAGGAAACGGTTGTTTGAACGGTTGAAGAAAATAATGCTAACCAATACGAGTAACGCAAGTCCAAGGTTCTGCATTGAACCAAATGTACCAGCATCAACAGCCGACTGTCCACCACCACAAGAGTTGATACCTGCCTTAATAAGACACATACCAATGAGGGAAACGACGATACCTGACACCAATGGAGTGATAATCTTACGTGTGTAAGGCAAGAGACGGCTCACAACCATCTCTACAACAGAGGCAACAAGACAAGCACCAAAGATGTAACTGAGTCCCATTTCTACGTTCATCTTGCCGTTAATCATACCTAACATACCTGCTCCGATGATTGGACTGATGAAAGAGAAAGACGTTCCTTGAATACAAAGAAGACCTGCTCCAATCGGACCAAACCTACGACACTGAATAAAGGTAGCCAATCCCGACACGAAGAGAGACATTGACACGAGGAAACTGTGGTATCCAAGTCGAATTTCAATGCTGAACTGATGATGAGTGGTGGTGTGATAATGGCTACGAAGATTGCCAACAGATGCTGCAAAGCAGCAAAGATAGTTTCACGAATTGGTGGACGATCATTCAGGGGACAGTAGATATTTAGTGGGGATAGGCATATAGTTTGGCAAGTCTAAAAAGAAAGAAACTTTTATCTACAACTCCTCTTAAGTTAGCCCTAAATAGTTTTATTTTTGCATTGAAGGATTCCGCAGCAGCGTTTGTAGATCTGTTAATATAAAAGTTAAGTATGTCTTCGTAATGCTCGTAGAAAGTCGCAGCAATGACATTAAAGGAATGAAAGCCAGCTTCTGCGACGTTATTATACCATTTTGCCAATGATAGTCTGGCTGCATCTTTGATAGTATTCTTAGCAAAAATCATTCTTAGCGAATGTGATAAACCGTAAGCCTTCTTAATGTCAGGATATTCTCTGAACAGTATTTTGGCTCTTAGCTTCTGTTCATCAGTCCATTTTTCCGATGATTTGAACAACAGGTACCTACTTCTTACCAGCAGTTCACTACGTGTATCTCCATTTTCAAAAGTCAGTGGTTGATACGCTATCTTTTCTAACTTCGCATTCTCTTTCTCGTCATTTGCTTGCTGTAAAGCTGCCCAGCGATACTCTATTCTCATCTGTTGCACGGCATCACTTGCAAGTTTCTGTATATGAAAGCGATCAATCACTCGTTTAGCTTTTGGAAAACAATGCCTTACAATCTTACGCATACTATCGGATAAGTCCAAGGTGACCTCTTCTACGGCTTCCCGTTTCTTCTCATCTATCTTATCCAATACCTTGCAGACATCCAAGGATTTGGTTCCAGCAACAATGGCTACAAGACATCCTTGCTTGCCGTGTTTGTCCCTATTAGTGATAATCGTATAGAGTTCACCATTGGACAAGGATGTCTCGTCTATTGCTATATTCTTACCAATATTATCCTCAAAGAGAAGCCACTTCTGAGCATGAGACAACTGATCCCAGGACCTGTAACCACTTAGTGTTTCCTTGTATTGTTTCTCAAAAAAATACGTCCATTGATATGATAGAATTCCTCAAGCGTACGGCAGGTCACTGGGGATGTCTCCATACGTTTCTTTTAAAAAAGCTCCGAACTCTTTGGAATAACGAGTGCCGGAGGCTGTAATATCTATCTGCAAGGGAAGAGAGAAACTCTTACCTGTACGAATATCTATCCAGCGACGTCGACGAAGAACCAAAATAACCTTATGGTCACGAATCGGAAAGTCCGTCACCTCGACAGCTTCCATAAAGCCTTTTGATTCAAAATGAAGATCATCGGAAAGTTCTTTCTCCATCTTCTCATCAAGATAAATACGTAACAATGAAGTATCAGACTCTATCTTAACAATAGAGAAATAATGTAATACATCACTGGGTAAAACGAATTCGGCTAACTGATATAGATATTTTTCTTCCATGATACAAAGGAAAGAAAAATATATTAATTAAGAAAATTTCCCCACCTTTTTTTCTACTGAGCCTCATTCAGACCATAGATAAGTTCCTTAGACTTTTCCATTCTTTTTGTTATTTAAAAACGATATAATAAAGGTAAGATGTTATTCTTTACTGAAATAAAAGGGTAGCTTTGGTGGTTCCAAAGTACAGCTTCATCTTTCTTAAAAGTTAGTTCTACGCCTCTTAAAGAGTAATCCCAATTCCTTAAAGAGGCGTTTGCGTTACAGGCTATAACCTTATAAAACAAGAAAGGTGGGCACACAAGCCCACCTCATTTATATTTCTCTCATTTTAATCTCACAGTTTTCAAGCGACTCGATGATAGCCAAACTCTCACAACGAACACCTGCTGCTTCAATCGCATCACGACCATGTTGAAATGCTTTCTCTATGATAAATCCCATACCAACTAACTCTGCGCCTGCCTTCTTGCAAAGATCTATGATTCCTTTTGCCGCATTACCATAAGCCAAGAAGTCGTCAACAAACAGCACCTTGTCGCCTTTACCGAGATATTCCTTAGATATCACGACGTTATACTCTCTTTGCTTGGTAAACGAGAAGACGCTTGTAGAAAGCATATCGCCCATTGTCGAAGGTTTTTTCTTCTTCGCAAAGACCACAGGAAGGTCGAGTAGAAAGCCCATCATAATGGCAGGAGCAATGCCACTCGCTTCAATTGTGATAATCTTGTTGATTTCTGTTGATGCATAACGGCGGATAAACTCCACACAAATCTGCTTCATCAGATTAGGATCCATCTGGTGATTAATAAACTTGTCTACCTTCAAGATTCCGTCTGGGAAGCACTTTCCATCCTTTAGGATACGGTCACGTAATGCTTTCATTGTGCAATTAATCGTTTGTCTGTTTCGAGAATTAATTGCCTACAAAAGTAGTAAAAATCTCAAATATAACGTGCATAAACGAAGGTTTTTCTACACCTTACCCACATAAAAGTCGATAATCATCGATTAATCCACGTTGTTACAAAAACTTTTATTACTTTTGCACCCGTTTGTCGGTTGGGGAAAGTTCCTCCTTCCGACGTTTTCTTTAATTATATTATGTACAAACCAACATTTCAAAAGCGCAGCGTTCTGAAGTTTAAACACTTCTCCAACCATGGCTATTCGCTCTTTTCCGTTCTTGGAAAAGAGGTTCTGATTGGTGTACTGAGCGTCGCTACCTTGCAAAATGCTACTGCCAAGGGCATTAGTATTGAAACAGAGAAGGCAGAGACGGACTCAACTATCACCAACAGAGGCATCATGATGGAGGAAGTGAACGTCACTGGAACGCGAGCACCGCTGACAGTTAGTCAGCAAGCGAGAATGGTAACTGTACTGAGTCGTGAGGATATTCAGGCGGCTCCAGTACAAAGTGTAAACGATTTGCTAAAGTATGCCGTCGGTGTTGACGTCCGCCAGAAAGGTCCTTTAGGTGCCTTGACCGACGTAAGTATTCGTGGTGGCAACTCAGAACAAATCACAGTCCTCCTTAATGGTATCAATATCTGTGATGCACAGACTGGACACAACTCCTTTGACTTCCCTGTTGACATCAGTGAAATCGAACGAATAGAAGTCCTTGAGGGTCCAGCAGCCCGCGTTTATGGTACATCTTCGTTATTAGGTGCTATAAACATCGTAACCAGAACTCCACAAAAGACAAGTCTTTCTGCCCATATTGAAGGTGGTTCCTACGGCTATCTCAGTGCTGGCATACGTGGAAACATTGCTTCAAAAGACCGTTGGAACAATCAGCTATCAGCTTCTTACACTCGCAGTGATGGCTATCTTCGCAACAAGGCAGGCAGCCTCAACGCTGATTACCGCACTGCAAAAGTTTTTTATCAAGGTAATTATACGGATGAAGACATGATGGTTCGCTGGCATACAGGTATGAGTATGAAAGACTTTGGCTCAAATACTTTCTATTCAGCAAAGTACGATGATCAGTTTGAACACACCTTCAAGACCTTCACAGCCATTCAAGCTGAGAACCTAAGGGGCCGTTTCCACATTCGACCTTCTATCTATTGGAACCGCAATATGGACCGCTTTGAGCTCTTCCGTGGTGCATCCAATAAGTATCCTTTCAACTATCACCGCACAGATATCTATGGTGTAAACCTCAATGCTTACTTTGATTGGAACCTTGGACGCACAGCCTTTGCTGCAGAGCTACGCAATGAAGACCTCGTCAGTGGTAACCTTGGCGAACCACTCTCTCGTCCAAAGCATATCCATGGAACAGACAGAGACTACACAGTCGGACTTAATCGCACAAATATTCAGTTTGTTCTTGAGCATAATATCATCCTTGACCGCTTCACGCTGTCAGCTGGTTTGACAGCTGTCAAGAACAGTCAAGCAGATATGCCAATGCATGTTTACCCCGGAGTTGATGCAAGTTACCGTATAGGAAACGCTTGGAAGCTATATGCTTCTTACAATTCGTCCCTCCGTATGCCGTCAGTAACAGAGTTATTCTACTCAGTTGGTGGTCATAAGGCAGACAATCATCTTCGCCCAGAAGAACTTTCAGCATTCGAAACGGGTGTGAAATATGACAACAAGGGCGTCACTGCCAAGGCAAGCGTTTACTGGAACAATCATAAGAACCTTATCGACTGGATTAGTGATGGTACATTAGATGCTAATGGAGCTGTGCTATGGAAGAGTGTAAACTTCGGAAAGATAAAGCACTTTGGAACAGAGGCTTCACTCGATTTCGATCTCTATCAGCTTCTTCCTTCACAAAGATTCTTTAAGAAGTTTGGTGTGGCTTATAGCTATATCCACCAGAAGAAGGTTGATAATCAAGGCTATGTAAGCAAATATGCGTTGGAATATCTGAAGAACAAGTTTGTTAGCAATCTTCAGTTGAACCTCTGGCGCAATCTTGACCTTGGCTTCTACTATCGCTTCCAACATCGTATGGGAAATTATATTGATACGAATAACCAACGACAAAGCTATAAGAGTTATGGCGTTGTTGATAGTCGAATGAGTTGGAAAGCCTCAACATGGACCGCATACGTCGAAGCCAACAATCTATTTGGGGTTCATTACGTTGACTATGGGAATGTTCCACAGCCAGGCGCATGGGTCGTTGCTGGTGTAAGTCTGAACCTTTAGCGAATTATTTTCATGAAAAAAAATATTTTTCTTCACGACAAGAAATATTTTTTTTCATGAAGAAAAATATTTATCATCACGAAGAATAATTCATTACCTTCGTGATGATACTTTTATTTATAACGGTCTGTCGTCATCGTAAAGATTTTCTTCTTACAAGCTGACAACCACCATCAGCACTCTATCTTACGTTTACAGCGATACCACGACGCAGCATATCATCTGTCAGCGGACGAACTCGCTTGAGGAACTCCTTATAACTTCTACGTTCTGGTACACTCCATCCTGCCTCAGCCAAAGCGGCTGCACGTGGGAAAGCTTGATAGTAAATACGCTCTGTGGAGTTGATACATTCACTCCAAAGCGTTCCACTCACACCGAGCAGATTATCACGTACAAACACGCTATCCTGCCCCCATGCTGGGTCAAGACGGTAGGTCTGTTCGAGTGTAGTGACTGGCATTCCCCAGTTCTTCTCAGGCATATCCCCCCTTCTGCTGTGGATAGTCAAGATAGCAGTGTTCACCCGGACAGAGCATTATCTTCGCCTTATTGCGTACGGCAGCATCAATAGCCGTCTTCGTCAAACCATGTCGCCAAGCATAGACCACACAACCCGGCTGAATCGTCTTAAACTCCTGCTCATACCAATACATTGGGGTCTTACCCAATGACTGAAGTTTATTAATCACGCGGTCGAAGAGGTATTGCTGCAACTGCCAGTTCTCTGTGTACCCTTCTTTCTTCTTCAGTGCTGTACAAGCTGCGCAATCTGACCATGCCCCCAATGGTGGCTGCCCAGCCTCATCACCCCCCAAATGAACATATGGAGCAGGGAACACATCGGCTAATTCTGTCAAAACATTATCGAGAAACTCATAAACAAAAGGCTCTGCAGGACATAGTAACTCATTGCTCACACCACAAGTCAAGCGAATAGGTACAGGCTTCTTAGCGCAAGAGAGCTGTGGAAAGCAGTGAACAGCAGCTACCTCATGCCCTGGGAGTTCAATCTCTGGAATCACCATAACATGATACTGGGCTGCGAAACGAACCAATTCGCGCATCTGGTCTTGTGTATAATAACCGCTGATACGCTCTGGCATGTCATCCATTCCGACACGATCAGACGCCTTCTCAATCAGTTCTGGGTATTTCTTTATCTCTATACGCCATGCCTGATCGTCTACCAAATGAAGATGGAGTGCATTAAACTTATAGCGTGCCATCTCAACAATAAAGCCCTTCAAATCTTCAAACGGAATAAAAATGACGCACTGGATCAACCATCAATTCACGGATTGCCGTACGGGGTTCGTCCACAATATTGAGCGCAGGAATCTTCGTAGAACGTGCCGAAACACCATTACCAATACAGAGTTGTTCGAGTGTCATCAATGCATAGAACACCGCTGTTGCTGTACGTCCTTTGATTGTTACTCCCTTATCATTCACCTGCAAGGTGTAAGCCTCATCATTGGTAAGCGACTTGTCAAGTGCAAGACGCACCATCGGACCAGTCTTTCGTCCTTTCTTATAGACTGTTCGCTCACCGAGAATGCGCTCAGCTTGCATCTTTTCATTACTCAATTCCTGTGGAGCCTCTACCCCTACAACATCTTTCCATTTGAGAGGAATATTATTTTTGTAAACTTCCAACTTGAGAGGACGGGGTACGAGGAGATTCTCTGGGTCGCATACATTCTCCATTTCATGACGTAAGAAGAAGTTTCGCCAGCCCAGTGCGTTACGATATGCCTTCTTTGCTTGAGCAGGAACGATGAGTTTCACACGGCTAAGATCTATACCATCAAAAGCATTGTCAGCACAAGCAGGAGGAACAACAGCCGAGAGACGAACTTCACGAAGTCCACGACAATTAGCAAAAGCGAAAGCACCTATACGTGTAGAGCCGTCGAAAGACAATTCTGTCAACTGACGACAACCATTAAAAGCTGAGGCCTCTACCACACGTGTAGTTGCTGGGAAATATAGTTTTCCACTGATTCCGTCACAAGCAAAGAACGCTTGCGTACCGATAGAATCAAGTTTTGGGGGAAGTGTAAGCGACGTAAGTCGATGACAAGAGTGCATTGCGTTGCGTGGTATCACCATACAATTTGTTTTTGAAAGGTCAAGTACTGTCTCGTTCACTTTCACATCTCGTAAGGTTCTAAAGTTCTGCGCATTAGCCGTCTGACCTACCAACAGACAAGCGCAGAGTATTGACACACCCTTACTTGCAACTCTTCTCCAAGAGAAGAGACTATTAAGTCGATTCCTTTTATTAATAAGCTGCAGAGGAGTCTGCCATAGATTTGCCCAAGAGGTTACGCTCATTGTAGCCATTTTCTTGTTTGTTTTAATTACGTAATACAATAGATTTTGGTTTTATTATCTTAACAGATGGGACAAAGATACAAATAAGATTTGAGATACTAACATTTTCTATCCGCTTACTTCTTCAACACAAAGGGTATTGTTCGTTTTAGCCAATAATACAAAGGAGATTGTTAACCCCACATCATCACTCGTGACACGCTTTCTTTCCACCATAGCGTAAGATGTAAATTGTCCTTTTTGCGCTACGTATAGTAGGCTTTTCGCGAGGCTATACACCGTCCGCACCATTGGTGCTCACCATGCGCACCATTGGTGCTGAGGCTCCGCACAACATGTGCTAAGCCTCTGCACGTTTAAAAGAAAGAGAAAAAAGCATTTATAGAAACTCACTTTCGATATGAAGTAAAGGACATACTTTATAATACAGGACGCAAGTATGATTCTTATCAACAAAAAAAGAGGCTATAACAGCCTCTATTGTAATCATATTTCACAGTCGGGATGACCAGATTTCAGATTAAAAAATTACCTTTCTAACTTGCTGATATTCAATAGGGCTATTTTTAGTTCTTAGTTAATTTTCACCGAGTTTTCACCGACAATATAAATCTTACACTGTCTTCGCTATCAAACATTTGAGTGATTTTTTAATTAAAATGTTTGAATAAAAACACCGTAAAAACCCTTTTAAACACCTCTAAGGCGCATCTTAATTATACGGCATTTGCCACTTTTTTAACAGAATCTTCAGATACATTTTCAACGAGCTTCGCTGTTAATCGGTCTATTGTTCTCTGTTGATTCTCTATGGTTTTCTGTTGCATCGAAATAACAGAGTAAAGTTTATCCGCATTAGTTTCTTCTCCTCTTTTCTGCCCCATTATCAACCAATTAGCATCAATATTTTCAAAACTCGTTAAAATCTTAACTATGGTATCATAGTTAGGTGTGTTGCGACCAGTGATGATATTATTGGCTGAAGTCCAAGAGATATTCAATTTTCGAGCGAACGTATTTATCGTATGCCCTTCTTTGTTCATCAATTGAACGATGCGATTAGTAATAGTTTCTTCTTCCATTTTCATTATTTTTCAACAAATGAGAGAAATAAACTCTCATTTGTTTGGTTATTTCAAATAAATGTTAGACCTTTGCGCTACGCAAGTATTACTTGCGCCACGAAAATAATAAAAATATATCGAGGACGCAATAAAAAGAATATAAAAAAAATAAAAATGAGATTCAAAGAGTACATATATTCTCTTCCCAATCAGCGCAAAGAAGAGATATCAAAGATAATGAAGTTATGCCGTGTTAATGAAAGTACTGTCTATAGATGGTTAAGAGGCGATTTTATTCCAGCCCCCCAGAAGAGAAAGGTAATCTCAGACTATCTTAACATACCCGAACACGAGCTCTTCCCAGATGCATAAAGAGTGTCTAAACTGCGATTCTCATCGCATGTGCATAAATGGTATTTACTGTAACTTACTTGAAAAGTATGTTCAGTATTCTACGGAAAAAGAATGTAAAACAAATAAAACAATCTTATGAAAACAAAGGAATTTGAAAAAGCAATTGACGCATTAAACTTAGGTATCGTAATAGACGAGATGAAGCTAAACCATTCGAATGTTCGTCAAGTAACTGGTCACCTTGAGAATGAAGGTATCATTTGGAATGAGAAAGGAGAGGCTTTCTCTACTGAATTTGAATGGAGAGAAAATAAAGAAGATGGGGACCTTGTAGGAGTCTTTGGTAGCTCACTGGAAAGAAACAAATTGTATGACCTTAAATTTGAATAACTATGACCAGCATTAGAAAAGTTAGAAAAAAAGGCTATCCGCAAAATGGGTTTTAGAATGTCTTTTTCGGTTTTTCTCACAAGGCTCCTAATCAAAAGTTAAAATTAACCCCGTCAGTACGAAAGAAAATCAGGCAAGGGCTGACAGAATATCTAAGAAAGAAATGTTTATAGATAAAGATAACTGGGGAAACTTCTCTGTCCAAGATTTGTCAGAGCGAGAACTACGACTATTACACGAAGCACTTCGAGTATATGTTCAGAGTCAACTTGGGCGTCTTCATCCAACTGACAACATCATGATTATGCGGTTTGATCACCAGTATAACCAAGCACTAACTCGAAAGGGATAGTTTTCACATCTTAAACTCCTACAGATATGATTAGAAACAAAATAGCTAATAAACGGTGGACAGAAGAAGATGCCACTTTTGTCAAGAACAATCTTGGTAAACTGTCATTTGAACAGATGGGAAGAGCATTGAACAGAAGTGCTATGTCTGTTCGCCTCTTTGCATTGCGCAATCGCCTTACTGTCGGATTACAAGTCAAGCGCAATATTCTTATGGAGATGTTGAAGATAAAGTTCCGACACCCCGAAGACTTTACTCCAACAAGAACCTTTTACACAGAAACGGGAATTAATCAACGTCGTTTTTGGGACTTATACTATGGACGAAAAAACATCAGTAGCAAGGAGTATGCTGCGGTAGCAGAATACTTAGGCGTAACTTTGCAAGAAGCACTTGACTCACGCCAATTGGATTTGTTCGAGGAAAATGAAGAATAAGGAATATGATAGATAAGAATTTCATTGAAAAGGTAAAATCATCTCTAAACATTGTAAATGTAATAGAGACTTTTACACGCCTGCACAAGACAGGTGCTAATTATAAGGGTGTGTGCCCTTTTCATGATGACCATTCGCCATCTATGGTCGTCAGCCCATCAAGACAGACCTACCACTGCTTCGTGTGCGGAGCAAGTGGAGATGTAATATCCTTTGTACAGCATCACCTGAACCTAAGCTTCATAGAGGCTCTGCGCTGGTGTGCTAATCAAGCAGGAATCGAGTTCCCTACCAAGGAACTCACACCAGAGGAAGAAGCTGCCTACAAGAAAAAGGAAGCGCAGCGTATCGCAATAGATGCTGCTGCAAAGTTCTTTCAAAAGAACCTCGGGCAAGCAGAGAGTTTCCTTGCATCACGTGGATATAGTCTTTCTGACAAAGCATTGACCGACTTTGGTGTCGGTTATGCTCCCCAATGGGTAACCTTGCTCTTGCAGAACTTTCAAGAGCCGGCTATTCGCAAGAATTACTGCAAGAAGTAGATGTACTTGGAAATAGTGAAGGTCGCTTATACGACAGGTTCCGTGACCGCTTAATGTTTCCTTTCTACGACATGCAAGGTCATATCATAGGATTCTCTGGTCGAATCGTGACTCCAAACGATAAGACTGGTAAATATGTAAACACAGGCGAAACACCTCTATTTACGAAAGGTAAGCACATCTTCGGATTATACCAGGCTCGCAAGAGTATTGGTAAGACAGGCTTCGCTTATCTTGTCGAAGGTCAGTTTGACGTAATGTCTCTGCATAAGGTAGGTGTCGAGAATGTTATAGGTGGAAGTGGTACCGCATTCACTGAAGATCAAGTGAAATTACTACTTCGCTTCACAGATGATATCATAATGATTTACGATGCAGACCCTGCTGGTGTCAAGGCTTCGTTAAAGAACTGTGAACTGCTCTTGAAAGCTGGGGCAAAGGTACGCTGCATCCGTCTTGAAAGGTATGGACCCAGACGAATTCGCTAAAGCACACGGCAGCCTTACAAGCAAGAAGTTAAAGGAACTCACAGAACCTTTCCCAAAAGCGTTCAAGCGTATGATTCTTCCACGAGGCTGCAAGGATGAGACAGTTGTCACAGACTGCTTAAATTCCATCTGTTCTCTCGTAGCGTGTGTACAAGACTCTGTTCTGCGTTTGGAGTACATCAAATCAATTGCAGAAGATTTCCGAAGTAAAATCGGACTCATCGATAATAAGGTGCGAAGCATTCGTACTCAACTAAAAGAATCTGTCGCTAATACAAATACACAGGCTGGTATCTTCGGTATCGATGCGCTAAAGGAGAATATTGAAAGCGACCGTCCTGCGATTATTACCTCTGTTATGCAGGATTTTCTCGATGGATATGGAGAAGAACCTATCGTGTATGTGTCTGGTCGCCCGTCAACGAATGATATTCAAGAATTACGACGTGTCTACTGTTATTTTGTTTCCTCAGAGACTGGTTGTGATATTACCGATGATGGCGACGAAAACAATTACTTGCATACTCTCGCAGAGATGTTTCGTGCAGGTATTAGGATAGACATGACCTTCAGTGATAGTACAGGTTCGTTCCTTGACTATTACATAGCGTTGCACGGTAAGTTCTTCGAAAACTTCAATGGAGACCGAGTTCCTCTTGTCTCACGTTGTATCGAACTAACATCCTACGCTGACGATACTGTTATAACCATAAACAGGAATCATTACTGCTCTTTGCTAAAGCTAACTAAGGGGCAGTTTGACGAGATAAGAAAGCCATTCGTTCTCAAGCGTAAGTCTGCAATGAAGGTTAGCATGCAAGCAGACAACCTCGACGATGAAGAGTTTGATGTAAACGAGCCACCAGAATATGTACAAGAGAACGAAGAGTACAGGAGGATGTGGAAAGAGAGTGGGTATTACCCACGCCTCAATAAGAAGAGCGAACCAGTGTGCTACATGTTTCGCAATAAGAATGGTAACGGCATGACACAAGTTGCGGACTTCTTCATGACACCATTACTCCATATCTTTTCAGACGATTTCGAACAGAACAAGCGTGTGCTGCGTATCAATCGTAGATATTACGAGACACCTATATATATATAGAAATACCTTCTAAAGCTATGCTGAAGATGTCTTCAATCGAGGAGGTATTAATCAACTACGAAGCTGTGAACTTCAATGGTGAAGAGTGGCAATGGAAGGCAATCAAACATATATGAGTCGCCACTTCGTAATGTGTTCAGAGGTGAAGACCTACGGTAATCAGCAGAGCGAAGGTATGAGTCGAAAGACAGATGAACAGTTCTTTGCCTTTGCCAATGGTATCTTTCACAACGTTGACGGTCAGTGGGTGTTCGACCCTGTTAACGAACTGGGTGTGGTTACCCATAACAAGAATAACTACTACCTCCCTGCTTTCTCTACCATCTACGCAGGAAGCGGTAAGCAATCAGATAAGTACGAGCTCATCAGTCAGCTTGTATACAAGGAGGTCCCAGCTGAGAAGAAGGTCAGCTTCGAAAGGTGGGCTTCGTTAATGGACCAGGTATATAAGATTAACGACAATGGTAAGTGGGCTTTAGTTTTCGCAATTATGTGCGCCTTCAGAAGCAACATCCACTGCATCGATAGACTTTTCACCGCTCCCTTCTTTATGGGTCCAATGTCGTCAGGTAAGACACAGATAGCGATATCAATTCGGTCGCTATTCATTTCTCCTAATATACCTATCTTCAATCTTAATACTGGTACCGACGCAGCGATGTCTACCATCATGGGTACATTCAAGGATGTTCCTGTAGTCTTGGATAAATACAACAACAAGGATATCAGCGATACCAAGTTCCAAGCTCTGAAAGGTATCGTATATGACGGTGACGGTAAGCAAAAGAGAAAAGGAACCTCTGGACGAGAGATTGAAAACGATAAGGTGTTTGCCCCCTGTAATCATCTGCGGTCAAGAGACACCACAGCGTGATGACAACGCACTTATGAGTCGTGTGATTGTCTGCGAGGTTCCAAAGCCTCGAAACCGCACACCAGAAGAAGTGCGCCTCTTCGAAGAACTGAAGACTATTGAAGACCCAAACAAAATAGGTCTTTCAAACGTGCTTCTTCAGATACTTGAGCTGCGCCCTATGTTCATGGACCATTTCAGAAGCCTAAAGCAAGAGGCTTATAACGAGCTGAAGCAAGACATCATCAACTCTGGTGAGATGGACCGCCTGATGAAGACAGCATCCCTCTTCTTGGGAACTGTCAAACTGATAGAGCGATATTCCAACCTTCGCCTACCATTCACCTACGATGAGTTTCAAGATTGTTCAAGAGAAGGTACAATTCCAGTTATCACTCATTCGCAGTACGGACAAGCTGGCTATGTTCTTCACTGCTGTCAACAATATGATTGACACGAAGCAAGTCATTGAAGGGCGTGAGTTCCTTATCGAGCAACCTAAGAAGGTCACAGGTAAAGATTCACGTGGAGATTCAAAGACCTTCACCTTCGAAGCAGGCTCGAACATTATGTTCTTACGCTTGAGTGCAGTCTTCAGTATCTTCGATAGAAGCGGATATAACAATGAGAACAGCACGCTGTCAACAATAGAACAAAACCTGCGCAGTCATTCTTCATACGTCGGCACAGTATCTTCAAGAAGATTCATATGGGAGGAGACTGTCGACGACGCAGACCTTCGTGATGGAAGTATGGTTAAGCTGCGCAAGCAGAAGAGCACATCTACAAGTGCTATCATTATAGATTACGACAAGTTTGTCGAGTCATACAATATAGACTTTAGAAGAGACTATGCTGACGACAGTAATAAAGAAAGCAAACCAGTCGAAACTAAGGTAACTAACACAACTGAAGAATCACCAAAGAAAACTCTTCCGCAAGAATTGCCATTTGAGCCTTCAGACGGAAGTGATGAACCTTTTTAATGAAAGTATCAAATTCCTTTAGAGCCGTGCCAGTTCGGATGAATAGGCACGGCTCATTTTTTTCTATCTATATCACATATCATATCAATACCGTATCATATCCATATCACATTCTTTATTACTGAAGGTGGCGAAAAAAATCCCCCGTACCCCCAATTTTTCAGAAAAAAACCTTGAAAAACGTGACTTTTTGAAAAATAAATTTTCAGAAAAACTCCGTCCTACAATCCTACAATCCTACAAATTGTTTTTTTCTTTTCAAACCTATAATATACATATATACCTATAAATCAAATAGTTATATTATTATTATAGGAAATAGGATTTAATTGTTTATTTGTAGGATTGTAGGACGTTGTAGGAAAATAGGATTTTTTTCGTGTTTTTCTATTTCGATTCGTCTTCCTACAAAAATATGTGTTTTTGTAGGATTGTAGGACGAAAAAAAGAGAGTGAAATAATAAAAACTTTTGAGTGATAATTTTTTTGTTATCTCATTGATAATGTGTAACTTTGCGTTAATTAAGTCTAATTTTGTAGGAATGTAGGACGGTAGGAAGACTAAAAACTAAAAAAGGATATGGAGAAAAAAAAATGGACTGCGAAACGAGTTGTCACAATTCAAATTGAGGAGTACCTTGCAGAATATATAAGTGCAAAATATTGTAAAGATACCACCACTGGTGGTGTCAAGATTCCAAGCACCACGGACCTATACTTCTGCGTATGGGAGAATATGACCAAGCAGCGCAGCAATCAACCTGATGTCGTAAACGGCAACCTCCGTATTCACTTACCACAGCGCAAGGCTGGTGCTATCGCAAGCCCTTGGAAAGATCCTGCTTATTACAATTACCTATCTCCAGCAGCAGCTAAGGAAATAGAAGCTCAGATACGAAGGATGTTCAATTTCGAACTCCATCGTGTTCTATTGGAGAATGAAGAGTTCGGTCGACAGAAGAGAAACCTCGATGTTATCTATGACTTCATTCGTAGCTATCAATTGAAGTCTATATCTTCAGATGCATTATTGAAGAATTACTATCGCTTCCGAAACCGACTTAGACCCAAGAAGGTTCGTAAGTATCAAAAAGTTGCATGTATTTAATATTTTTTAATACATACCAAACTATCGTTTTTGTCACTCAAATGTTTTATAATATGTTAGAGTTTTTAAACACAGTACAAGTGAGTCTTGTAAACCCAAATAGAAATGGACAGAAGAAAGTGTATGAGTTCATAGCAGACACATTTTCATATATACCACAACTTACTGACAATGAAGCTGGTAATTATTGGAACTGCGATAAAACCATAGTAATAGACTTGCCCGACGAAGAAACTCGCAGGACCTTTGCAATAGAGAGAAGTGCTATTGTTACAATCAAAACATCTGATAGGAAAACTCATAAAATCGGTACATCAGATATTCCTGCACGAGTTCAGATATCTTCAAATTTGAACTCCGCAAACCTCGTAATCAAGTGTAAAATGCTCACAGACCCCCTTCTATAGGTCTTTTGCCTACACCTTATTATATAGTAAATTCGCATCAAAGAATATTGATGAAAGAATTACAGTCTCTACTTGTCTCAGGGAAGCCCTTGTTTATCACCGTTGATGGCTTCCGACAAGCCATGCTCGCTGCCTTTCCACTCAATGGTAAGACACCTGATAGACCCGATGTTAAGTCTGCATTTGGCATGACGAAAGATGAAATGCTTGCTTACCTTAATACCCATAGCTGGTATCAACTTGAGTCACATCTTGCTCTCTTGGATATTCAGAAGATAACGAATCAAGAGAACACCGCTCCTATTACACTTACTGATGAGTTCAGTGATGAGCAGCTTCCTGATAACAGTATTGCTTATCACCGTGTGTTCGGTACTGTTATGTCTGATTCGTATTATTACTTTTCAAGTAAGCAACTTCAATCAGATTTGCTTGCAGCTGAAGCTAATCCGCAAATCTCTTGTCACTTCCTTCATATCAATTCACCAGGTGGTGAAGCGTGGTACCTTGACCGTCTGAGCGAAACACTACGCAGCTGCGAGAAACCTATCCTCACCTTCTATGAGCAGATGTGTTGCTCAGCAGGATATTACATCGGCTGCCACGGTCAGCGCATCTACGCTATGACACAGAATGACTATGTAGGTTGCATAGGTACGATGTGCAGCTTCTACGACTTCGAACCTTACTTTGCTAACCTCGGTATTAAGAAGGTAGAAGCAAAAGCAACTAAGTCTGACTTGAAGAACAAAGTCTTCGATGATCTTCGTAAAGGTAAGGATGAGCAATTTGTGAAAGATATACTCGACCCAATGAATGCACAGTTCTTAAGCGAGGTTCGTTCACAGCGTAGTAAAATAGCTGACCTTCCTGACGATACTCCTGTCTTGCGTGGTGAAACCTTCTATACTCCTCAGGCTGTGGAACTCGGTCTGACAGATGGTAGCAAGACGATGGTAGAAGCAATCGTTGAAACTGCTACGATGGGTCGTGAATATACTGAGGCAAAGAAACTTAAAACTGCCGTTTACAACATATAAATGTATCATTTTAAATTTTAGTTATTTATGAGTTTAAAAGAAAAACTTACAAGTGTCATCGAATTCCTTGGATTTAAGCAGAAATTCGAAGACAAAAGTCTGTCACAGGATGAGTTCAACTCAATCGTAGCAGAGTATCAGAAGAAGTACCAGAGTACGCTTGCTGATGACATTGCTTCTGAACAAGCTGCACAGAAGACAGCTCAACAGGCGGATGAGTTTCAGAAGATGCTGAACACCATTCAGTCTGTTCTGAATGGTGGTGAGCCTTCAGCATCAGCTGATGATAAATGGTGGGCAGCAGCCTACACAGCAAGGCAACGCTACTCTTGAGGGTATCCTTGAGGGTATTAAGGGTATGCGTGCTGACATTCAGGCAATGGGTTCTAACCCTGCACCTGATGTTCCTGCGCAAACAGTGAATACTGTTCCTCTAAGTGTTAATGGTTTCGCTAACACAGCTGATTATCTCTTCGGTGTTGAGCATCCTTTCTTCTCAATGAAGAATCGTTGGAATCAGATTGCAGCCAACCCACGTGCAGCAGCAGCTCTGCCAGAGGTTGACGAGCAAGTAGATGGTGCTGCCTTCTATAAGGAGGTTCGCAATTATGCTAATTCACTCAAGCACCGCTATCAGTACCTTCAGCAGAACAAGATGCTTGATGCAGCTGCACTTGCAAAGGGTACTTACGCTACTAACTACGATGGCGTAGACAATGCTGGTCTTGGCGATCAGTTCGTTGTACTTCGTCAGGATGCACTCATCGCTCGTGTTCTACAGGTACGTGACCTTACTCAATTTTTCCCTGTCGCTTACGGCTACCAAGACCGTGGACTCGTATTCAACGCCTTCTTCGATGAGGTTTCACAGGCTTACCAGTCTGGTGAGGTCTTTAAGGGCGGTATGAAGATTGAGAACCACTATGGTTACGTTGACGACGCCATGATTAAGATGGAATGGGGTCCAATGAAAGAGATCGAGCGTAAGTATATTGGTTACCTCAATAAGGAAGGCTCTGACCCTATCAAGTGGTCTATGATTGAGTATCAGTTGCTCAATACCCTCCGTGCTGCACAGGTTGAGCAGAACAAACGCCGTATGCGTGGTATCTACGTGAAGCCTGATAAGGGTGTTGCAGGTAGCTACCTCAATGCTGCTACTGGTGTTCTCTACACCTTGCTGCGTTATGTTCATCAGTACGACATCAAGCCACACGATGATGGTACATACCGCACCTATACACAGGCAAGTTTCCTCGCTTCTGTTCAAGAGTTCATTGCTGACGTTCGTGCCTCTATCACAGAGGATATGGACCTCGACAACCACTTCATTTACTTGAATAAGAACCATCAGGCATGGTGGATTAAGAACGTTCGTTCTACCTATGGTAAGGACACAGACTTCGCTGGACCTATGGGTGCATTGAGCGTGGTACCAGACACTACGATGCGCATCATTTGGTTGCCTTATCTCGGTCAGACTCCATTCATGATGCTTCACGAACCAGGTAATATTCAGTTCCTTGAGTTTGTGCCAGGTGAGATGCTCTCTGTGAAGATGCAGGAAAGCATGGAGCAGGTTCGTGCTTGGAGCGTATGGAAAGAGGGTACTTCTGCTTCATTCACAGGTCGTCGCTTCTCAACTAAGGATGAGATGGATAAGAATAACTACGAGTGGCAGCAGATCTTCATCAACCTCTTTGCTGCAACTATCACCGATAAGGTTGACGGTAATAACGGGTTCTGGCAGATTACCGACAGCACCACAACACTGACAACTATCACCGATATCGAGAATGCGAAGGCTGGTGTCGCTTACTGTATCGAGTGCGGTGACAAAACTAAGTTGCCAAAGATTGACAAGTCTGGTCAGTTCGACAGCATCACGGCTGCCTTCACAGCTACAGCTGTAGGCGACTACATCATGGTAATTCTTGGTGCTGATGACAAGTTCCGTGAGTTGGAGCGTTGCGTCGGTGGCACGCGCACCATCAACAAGGAGTTGCAGCCTAACGTACCAGGTGCTCGATAGAATGAATGACTAAGGAACTGAGAGTTAAGCCTATGGATGAAAAGCCTCGGTAACGGCTTAACACCTCAGTTCCTTTCTTTAATCAATAATTATCATTAATAGAAACAGAAATGAAAAAGCCTAATATTCAGAAACGCTATCGTGCGTATAATCCTATGAAAGGATTTAACTACGCCAATCGTCAGTCACGCAATATGTTCATGGCTACGTTTGCGATTTGGTATCTTCATGTTCGTAGCAGCCTTGCTTGACCACTCTCTCGGTGCAGCTGCTGGTTCAGGAGTTTCTCTTGCCTCTATGGCATTGCTCGGTCACGTCGACGATGTATCCGATAGAGATACACACGGTAGTGCTATCTCTTACATTGTTTATCTCATTGCGCTCGACCAAATCGACCGAACAAAGGAATTTCCACAACCTAATGCTAACCGTGAGGTTGCGCCTGTTCCTTTGAAACCAAATGAGATTCCTCATTACTTCGAGGCACACGACATCCCAACCTTTACTGGTACCACAGAGAAAGGCGACATCACTACCACAGGCGAAATCAGCTGGTCATGGTTATGGGTGGAGCTCGTGCGAACCTCTATAACTTCATTGAGGAGTACAGCGGTGGTAAGTTTATCGCTCTTTATAAGCACATTAAGAAGAAAGAGTGGTACATTGTTGGAGAACTCGAGCGTCCAATCATCCTCTCTAACACAGAGACGAAGGACGATAAGGACGGTCGTTACACCACCCTGACTTTCAAGCGCAGCTCTGTCGACCTTCCACTGATTTACACTGGCAATCCAGCTGTTACTGCTGCTACTGCTATCAATGCGGATGCTACAGATGTAGCTATCACAGCAGGCAGCAACACTTACACGATTCCAAATGGAACGTCAGCAGCTGCTGCTATTGCTACGGTTAGCGGACTCAGCAAGAACGATAAAGGTAGATACATCACACTCGTTGGTGCTGGTACCGATAAGGCTGCCACCATCGCTGACGGTTCAACCTTCGTACTCGAGGAGGGTGCTACGTGGACTGCGAAGACTGGCGCATCAATCACCTTCCGTGTTCTTGACACCACAACACTTGTCGAGGTCTCAAGAACTGAAGCCTAACTTCGAACCTCTCCCCCGACCCCTCCCCGAAAGGGAGGGGAGTTGCAAACCACGTGGGGGAAAGGCTCTTATTTTTTTAACTTATTTAATTGAGAAATATGTACAGCGCAAAAGAGAAATTAACGCACTTCCATAAGTTGGTAAGCCCAACAGTCGTGGAAGCCGACCTTGCCCTGCTGCACGAAAAGGCTCCGCATCTTACCGATTTTACACGCTTCGACCTCTCACCAGAGAAGAATCACGAAGAGATACTCTTCCTCCTTCTTGATCATTGCGAGCATGACGAAATCGTACGTAATCGACGTGAGTATGCTTCCCAAGCAGCCGACGAGGATAATGATAATAACAACGCCGGCAACTCTTCTGAAGATGGCAACGAGGACCCTAAAACACTCAACAGCAATGGAGATGAAAGCCCAGACGCTAACGGTGGCGAAGGCGACAAGAACCCATCAACAGGAGAGGGTGGCGATGATTCTTCTAAGAAGGAGAAAGCGAAAGCAGCTCCAAAAAAAAAGAAGAAGAGTACCCGAAAATAGACTGGGAAATCTTGCTGATGCAGACGTGCAGATGGCAACCGTTATCTATAACGACCGCATCAACACTTGGCGCAAGATGAAGCAGCTCGACGAATTGCTGGAGACAAAGCCCACCGCACAGGCTGTTGCAGAAATGGCAGAACTGCGCATCCGCAATCTTCAAGCATTTGCCGAGCTGCAATCTTTCAACGATACTGGTAAGTTCCTCTGTAAGCACCCGATACTCTTCGGACGCTCAGAGATAGCCCAACTCATCAAGTTGCTCCGCACTGATCCAGCCGAGTTCCTCCGCCAGCACAAGAACGTTCTCGACAACATCAAGCGTTATAAGTCGTTCGTAAAGCGCAAGGATCGTAAAGAGAAAAGGAGAGGCTGATAAGCGGAACCTCGAAAAGTACCAAGAGAAAGAGCGACTTTTCAAAATGGTTCTTGAACAACAAAATAAATAATTACAATGGAAAATAGCATAAAAGTTTTTAATTTGGGCGGTTTGCCTACTGCCCCGCTGGACTCTTTATCGAACTTCAGGAAGATTTCAAAAAGCCTGATGCAGACAAACTATCGAAGCTTCAGATGCTCATCATCACTCGAGGTTTCAAGTATTCATTCAAAGTATGGAAAGATTCTGAAGGTAAGCTTTGGATTATAGATGCTCACCAGAGACGTAAAGCCCTTCTTGGACTTCGCTCTTATGGTTTCAAAATTCCAGAGATTCCCTACGAGGAAATCCAAGCATCTAATAAGAAGGAAGCTGTCGAAGAGATTGCTGCCTATAACTCAGAGTTCGCTCAGAAGAATCCAGACACTCTCCTATTCACTAAGTATAACATCAGTGGCGATGACCTTGCTAAGTTCAATCTTGGCTATGAGGTGAAACAAAATGACTTCTCTGTCGATACAGATAAACTATTTGCCTCAGAAAGTGACACAACTGATATTCAAGAAGATGTCGTTGACACTCTTCCACAAGAGGATAACGAAGTGTTTGCTCGTCCTGGAGATGTTTTCAGGCTTGGGAATAACAGGTTGATGTGCGGAGATTGTCGGTCCAAAAGCGATATCGTAGCACTAATGAATGGACGTGTTGCTGATATGATTCTCACTGATCCTCCTTATAATGTCAATTACGAAGGTGGAGGAGATAGCAAACTTACCATACAGAACGACTCTATGGAGAATGACTTGTTCCTTCGCTTCTTGCAGTCTGTGTTTAATGTGATGTTTTCCATTGTCAAGCCTGGTGGCTCATTCTACGTCTTCCACGCAGACTCTGAAGGTGAGAATTTCCGCAGGGCAATTCGAGAAGCAGGCTTCAAGATAGCACAGTGCTGCATTTGGGTTAAAGATTCTCTTGTAATGGGTCGACAAGACTATCAGTGGCAACACGAACCTTGCTTGTATGGTTGGAAACCTGGTGCTGCTCACTTTTGGAACTCCGACAGAAAGCAGACTACCATTTGGAATTTCGATAAACCAAAGCCAACAGAATCCATCCGACGATGAAACCTATTGCACTGATGGCGTATCCTATTACTAATAGTACGAAGAATGGCGATGTAGTTGTCGATGTATTCTCTGGATCAGGTTCAACCATTATGGCGTGCCAGCAGACAGACCGTATTGGGTATGGAATGGAAATAGATCCTAAATATGTGTCGGCAACTGTACGAAGATTTATGTCTATGTTTCCACAGCAGCCTATTCTGTTAGAGAGAGATGGCGTAGTCTTATCGGAAGACGATACTAAAAAAATAATTCTATGTCAGAATTAGTTGTAAAAGAGATTTTATCAGATGAATATGTAAATCAAGTCAGAACGTTCGGGGCGTTAAACTATACCCCCGAACGTATTTGTCAGCTACTTGCTTTAAGGAAAGCTAAGCGAGAAGCATTGCTATATCGCATAACGCTTCCTGGTGATATTTATTTTGAAGCTTACCAGCAAGGTCTCGCACTTGGAGAGTATAACATAGACGCTGAACTTGCTAAGAAGGCTGAGAAAGGTGATAACGACTCTATTACTTTACTCGAGGAACGTAAGAATGAGCGTGCTGAAAAAGACCTACGAATGAAACTCTTTGGAATATGAAAAGCGAAATTGAGAAGTTAGACACCATCCACCCTGACCTAATATCTGCATTCTTGACGAATGGAGATTGTGAAGGCATACCTCAAGATGTTAAGTTGTTCTTGCAGCAGCTGCAATGGTCTGCTGAAATCTTCGAACACGAGCGTAATATTACGAGAGCAGCTAAGAAACTGAAGCTTCGTATTAACGCTGAGCAGCGAATAAAGATAGAAGAGCGCACTTGTATGGCGAGAATCTATCAGGCAATCAACTACTTTCAGGTTGACTGCAACGTTCCTATAAAGGTTTGGGAAAGCAATTTTGCAAACAAATACGAAGACCTTGCTAAACTCTGCGCACTTAATCGCGACTATAAAGGTATGAAGTCGTGTTATGATGCTGCTCTTGAGTGTCGTCGTCGGTCTTCGGAGATAGCAGAAGCAGATAGGGATTTAGGTGTTCTTTTCTTGATTTCTCCAGAGCTCACAGCAGAAGAACTTGGATTTTCGAAGAAGAATCTTAAAGAAATCGCTGCTAAGCACAACGAAGGTTTTTATATTAAGCTTATCGATTCTCTTCCTGTTGAGAACAAGGAGAAGAAGCGACTGCTGCGTGATGCTGATATACAAGATGCTGAAATAGTAGAGGAGATTCCAAATGACTGACGAACTAACAACGCAAAACAACGAACAGCCAATAGTCGACTTTGAGCACTATTATATGAACCGTGTGCAGCTGTTGGCGAATATTATCGACCCGAATATGCTCTATGCAGAGTGGGCTCGTGCAACGGGTAAGACGGAGGGCGTTATCGTTCCACGTCTTATCCGTGTAACAAATGATATGCCTGGTGAACTTTCGTTCCTTGTGCATAAGACTTATGTTGCACTGATGACAAACGTCTGGCTAACATTCAGGCTTCGTTCTCACGACCTGTCATTGTGAATGGTAAGCAGCGAGCAATGTTAGAGTATGGCATAGACTATGTGGTGGGTGAAGCGAAGCTACCCTCACACTTCCGTCGACCACGCTACCCTATTGCCTACGCTAAGCACTCGGTCATCTTTCGCAATGGTGCACACCTTCAGTTAGTATCTTCAGACCAGCCTGAGAGTGTCGCTGGTCGTAATGCCGTCCACGCTTTCGTCGAGGAGATGAAGCACAATAGCGGTGAGAAACTCAAGTCACGACTCTTCCCTTCCCTCCGTGGTGGTTCAGCTGACATCCGTCGCTCTGCCTACTATGAAGGTGTGACTGGTGTGAGTGATACGGCACGTGTCGACCTTGGTGAAGACGATTGGTTTGAGGAATACGAAAACAAGATGGACCGACAGCTCATTGAGGAGATAGCCAGTGTGTCGCTTGCCATTAACCAGTCGCTTTATAAGCAGTTTATGCTCCAGCAAGAGTTGCGCAATACGAAGAACCCAGTCACAATGGAGAAAATAAGGCTGGAAAATGAACGCCTTAACGCCTTTGTTGCCCGATGGAAGCCACGCTTAGCGGATATGAGAAGAAACGCAATTTACTATATCCGTGCTTCATCTTTCTGCAACAAGGATATTCTCGGTCCTAAGTTCTTCAAGACCCAGCTCGACACGCTCGATATGGATGAGTTCTTGACCGCTATCTGTGCCATTCGACACAAGGAGGTGACTAACAAGTTCTTTACCACCTACGACCACGAGCGACACCAGTTCAAGGATAGCTATATTTATGATCAAATTTTGAAGCTGAACCTCAAAGACCACTTCACACTGACCGCTCGCTATCTTCGTCACTACGATAAGCGTGAACCGCTCTACATTGGTTACGATCCTGGTAACTTTCAATCGCTCATCGTCGGACAGAAGAAAGAGTATGGTAGTCGCTTCGACATCATCAAGGAGTTTTGGGCATACATTCCCGATGACCAGCAGAACCTTGCACAGCAGGTGTATTCATTCTTTGGTACTGATGCGGTGAATAAGGTCATACATCTCTATCCTGACCGTGCTGGTAACAAGACACGTGAGGAATTAGAGCAGATAACTACTGACTCGCTGACAATGAAGGCAGCCTTAGAGAGTTACGGCTTTTCAGTTATCCTTTACAATGAGGGTGCACCTGTTATTTACCATTGGCAGCAGTTCCGCCTTTGCCAGTTACTCTTTGGTGAGAAACTTCCTTTGCTCCCGAAGGTGCGAATAGATGAGAACGAATGCCCTAACCTTTGCAGTGCAATTTTGATTAGTCCGTTGAAGAAAACCAACGGTAAAATAGAACTCGACAAAGCTTCAGAGAAGAAGGAGGAACTCAAGCGAAGACCAGGACTAACAACGCAGCTCCCAAGTGCGATGATTTACCTTTTATACGGTCTTTATTCCGACCTTATCAAGAAAGAATTAAGCAGTTATCCCGATGATTTGCCCGAAAATCTCACTATTTAACGGCTAATATTGTAGCGAACGTAATATAAAAAGTGTCTGAAAATCGACAATAACGGGGGCTATTTACATCGGTAAAAAACTTACTTTGTTGTGTTTCAGTGGTTTACGTTTTGAAAATCAAAATCAAAAATAAACAAACGACCGAAATCACCACGCACCGCTGAATCGAGGAAAAGAGGTGCAACTCTCCAAAAGTTGGGAAATATGACAGAGAGGGGGTGAAAATCGTCCTTTGTTCCCACAGCGATTTTAAGTAATTTCGCACGTAATGGAGAAGACAATTGAATTGAACGGCATTGATGCAATGCAATGGGCAAGGGAGATAAGCAGAGTACCACAAGGTGACTTCACTATCTGCTTCTTTCCCTACTCTCGCTCACAGGGTATGGCAGGTGAGCAAATGGTTGTCAAGGAACATTGCAAGTACCGCACTCAACTACCAGAGGAGCGTTTCAAAGTCGACTCAGAGAACTACTTTCTCTTCGAGGATCAAGAGGGAAATCCTAAGATGTGCTACCGCATACTCATCAGGTATATGGGCTTCCCACAGGATGGATATAAACTACATAAGATAAATTGGTTATGACAGATAGTATTGAACTGCACGGCAACGCTGGTCTCTACGTCATGGACGGCAATACCTTCTCCTTTCAGATTGGAGAAGGAAGAGAACTGTCGACAAGCCCAGGGCTACTCGTACCACAGGGTCAGCAGACTTGCCTACATGAACACCAGTGGATGAGTGTGAATGGATACCAGGTGTGTATGCGTGGTATGAACAACGCACTGTGTGAAGAGGTAACGATGGAGATAAAGCAGAACCGCCTGCTGCCTCGCTTGTATAGCAAGGAGATTAAGATGCTCTATGGTAATGGACCATGCGCCTATATGCAGACAGTAGAAGGTGGTAAGTTGCGACGTGAGTACACCGCACTACCTGCGTGGGATGAGTGGATGAACTCTTGGCAAGATCGTGGTATGGAAACATCTGCACAGGAGTTCGCTAAGACCTGTATCAAGAACTACTACTGGTTCGGTGATTACTTCGTTAAGTGGAGGTTCTCACGTGGTAAGCGTATTGGTATGTTGCCAGTAGCTGGATTAGAACCCTTGGAGAATAAGCACTGCCGTCTTGCTACCACTCGTAAGGATGTAGCCTACGATCAGATTAATTATGGCGACTTCAATAACATAGCTGTAGGACGGTGGACATACGGATTAGGCAATTACAAGATATACCCTAAGTTCGCATTGTCAGAAGTTGACAACTATCTATTCGCTGCCGTGTCACATCACCGTGAGAAATCAGTAGATGAGTTTTACGGTGTGAACGAAACCCACCAGGGCGCACGTCCATATATTCAAGGCAGCAATAAAACCGCCTCCTACATTAACTCCTTCCTGCGTAATTCCCTTGCAGCGAAGATACACATCATCATTCCGAATGAGTGGGTGTCAAGCAAGCGTAATCAGTTGGTAAAGTTATGCGAGGAGAATAAGGTTCGCTCATCTAAGAAGCAGGACTTGGTTAAGTATAATGGCATCAACATCGGTACTGAATACCGTGAATCGTTGCTTGTAGAGTATATGCGATTAGAACTGCGTAAGATAGGTGACTATCTGAGCGGTGCCGACAATCAAGGCAAGGCCTACTCTTCTATTTCATTTATGGATAGTTCAGTCACGAACTGCAGTGGAGAATCGAAACGATCGACCTTAAGTATAAGGAGTATATCGATGCACTGATTTCCTACGATAAGCGAGCGGAAGAAGCCTTGCTGTCAAGCGTTGGTTTGGATGCTTCCATCACAGCAGTTAGCAAGGATGGTGTTATCAGCAAGTCAGGTTCTGATGCTTACTATAACTACCTTATCTATATAATGTCACTCACACCTGAAGATGAAATCTGTGCAGAACCATTCAATCTCGCTCTCCGATTGAACTTCCCTGAACTCTATAAGCAGGGTTATCGCATAGGCTTCTATCGTGAGGTTCCACAGCGACAGGAAGACGTAGCACCAAAAGACAGACTAAATCAGCAGCAGTCATGAATATACTCGTAGACATTTTCAAGAACTTCTCCACCTTCAGTCTTTATGCGCCTGGAGTGGAAACTAATATGGACCTGAACGATTTGCGTTCGTCTGGTCTTACGGCTCGTAAGCGCATCGAAACCGTAATCAGTCGTGCTGTGTTCGATGAGCTTTTAAAAGAGAAAGAAGACTCTCCTCTTATGGAAGCATTGCGTGCTGCTATGGCGAACATGACTATGGCAAATCAAATCATCTTTGATAGTGTGAATCGAAGGAAGAGCGAGGTCAATGTTTATAAGTACGAGCTGGAGGCGATGAAGCGTTCTTATATGGAAAACTACTGTAATGCAATCGACACGCTTGTACAACTGTTGTCTGAACCAACAGAAGGTGATATTGCAGAACTGTGGCGCAAGACACCTTACTACCCTATCTTGGAGCGATGCGAAATAAAAACAATGGATCAGATGGATTCAATCTATCCTATCGATGCATCTTATCTTTACTTCTTCAGAACTATACCATTGCAGAAGGAAACGCTCGATGAAGTTATGTCGATTTACTTCGAGAAACTTACAGATGATAATAGAGAGCGCATTCGTCCTATCTTGTTGCTTGCCTTGGTAAAGAAGACAATAGCAAAGTCGCTCCGTAGGTTTGATATCCTCGAGTTCCCTTCGACGATTCGAAACCTCTTCGATGATAGTCACGCTGCACGCTCTGGCAAGGACGAATCCAGTGCTATCTTGCTCTTGCCGATCGCCTCGATCGTGAAGCGGAAGAACTCCTCTCGAATGCAGACACGCTGCTCTCCTCTGAGACTGTTTCAGACTTCTGTTCTAATTCTGCGTACAACAACCCTGATGATAATATCATAATGTTGCCATAATGAAGGATATAGAACTTGTATATAAAGGTGAAATACATCGCATCCCTAACCGTTGGGATGCGATGAACGACCGCCAGTATATCCGACTTGTGGGTGACTTCCTTCGTATGGCAGCAGGGGAACTCTCCGCAGGAGAGGTTCGGATTAATTGGCTGTGCGATATAATGGGTTGGAGTAAACGCAAGTTCCATTCAGAGGAGCAGATTGCTAATCTCGTAGCAATCTCAGAACAGCTCACGTTTATGTTTCAGATAAACTATCCTGATAACAATAGCGTTCTGGACGGTGTCGACGAGGATACTTACGAGTTATGCCGTCGTATTGATCCTTATCGCTTGAATATTCCACTTGCACGTGTGCTGCGCAGACTCGACTATCAATACGTAATCGACCTCTGTTTCTGTGCGCAACTCATCCCTTCTGTTCAGATTGGCGGACGTTCTTATCCTGGTTATCGAATTGAGACGAGCTTCGGTACACTCACCTGCTCACTTACTGCCCTTCAGTACGTCGAGGCGCAGGGACTTATCGATAGAGGTGAGGAGTCGTTGCCGTTGCTCGCTGCAATCTTATACTATCCAGAGAAAGAATACAATTCTGAGCGTGCGCACGAGTTGGCTAACGATTTCGCTAAACTTCCACTCGAAACGCTTACGGCTATATCGTTTAATTTTCAGGCGTTTAACAATTATCTGTTTAGTAAAACTTCATTCTCTCTGCTGTCTAAGTTCGCTCATAAACCCAAGCAGCCTATCACCACCGATGCCTCTGACGCACTCTATGACCTCTCCAAGGAGGGGCTTGGAAATGCAAAACAGATAGAGCAGATGAACGTACTTACTTATCTGAAGGTGTTGCGTAAGAAGACTATCGATGCAGTCAAGGATATGAAGGGCTTTGGCTGGGATAAATTAAATCAGTGAAGAGGTAGGGCTGCCTATCTCTGTAATCGATAAGATATTATGATTAAAGATCAGTTTCTTTATTTCGCACAATACCCGTCAAAAGAGGGTGTTCGTGCTATACTTACCAATGGTGCGAGCGACTTCCCTGGTTATAATGACCTTGCGGAGTCTCTTGACAAACTTCCCAATGTGTCGCGACTTCCTGAGATCGCCAACTATGTCTATGGTCAGTCGTTCGAAGAATTGAAGCAGCGTATCGATAAGTTAGTGGGCTCGTTCCTATTCGTGGATTATGGCGAACTAAATATGTCAGCGGATGGACGCAACTCTTACCAAGTAACCCAGCGTATCGCTATCACCGTGGCAAGCAAGATGACGAACCGTGCTGACGCTGCTGAATATATGCTTGCCTCCGATTCTGCACTTCGCCTACTCTCTAAGATTCACGCTTGGATGATTGCAGATGCCGAAGAAGGCGAACTCGATTGGATATCTCGAGGAGAACTCGACAAGGCGGAGATGATTCCTTTTGTCGCTACAGAGTTATCCTCGGTTGGTTGGACCTTGATGCTCAATTGTGTTGCGCCTGACACGCTTGGAACGCACCTTTTAAGTCGGTCCTTTGCGAAACAGCCTTAAATCCTTACCTTTGTATCGTTAATAAGTTGGTAGAATTATAGTTTGATAGTTAATAGTTTTTTCAGATTGAAGATTGTTTAGGATGACGGGCTAACGCAGTGATGCGTTAGCCCTTTTTATATCGTTTTTTAGCTTTAGATAATTACTTCTAAATCGCTGATTATAAAGGCTTTAGTACTTGCGTGTTCCTTATTATAGTGTTACCTTAGCAGTACAATTAGAAACAAAGAACATTCAAAAAACAAAGATTATGAACGAGCAAATTCAGAACATTCTCAACGAGAACGGAACAAAGACTTCAAAGATTCAGAAGCTCCTCACCCTCGGACTTACACGCAGACAGGTTGCTGACCTTGTAGCAAACGGAAACTACGGCTTCGTGCAGAACGTCTACAAGCGCATGATGCAAGGAATGACACAGAGCACAGCACAAGCAGCGACAACAGTTCTTCCACAACTCGACTACACTTTCAACCGCAACTTCGGTATCGAGATTGAAGCTTACAACTGCACACGTGAACGCCTCGCAAGAGAACTTACCGCAGCAGGCATCAGAGTTAACGTTGAGCGTTACAACCACAACGACCACAACGACCATTGGAAGTTGGTTACCGACAGCAGCCTTTCAGGCAACAACACCTTCGAACTCGTTAGCCCAATCCTCCACGGAGAGCAAGGACTTGAGGAACTTGAGAAGGTCTGCTGGGTCCTCGACCTCTGCAACGCTAAGGTTAACGACTCTTGCGGACTTCACGTTCACATGGACGCTGCGGAGTTCGACCTTCAGACTTGGAAGAACCTTATAATTTCTTACAAACGCCTTGAGAACGTAATCGACCACTTTATGCCACAGAGCAGACGAAACAACCGCTACTGTAGGACCATTGCCACCATTTCAGAGATAGCAATCAACCGAGCTTCTAACATTAGCGACCTCAGAGCTGCTTTCGATAACAACCGCTACCACAAGATAAACCTTGAAGCCTACGCACGCCACCGCACGGTTGAGTTCCGCCAGCACGGAGGTTCAACGAACTTCACAAAGATGTCTGCTTGGATTCATTTTCTCGCAAAAATGATTACCTTTGCAACGCAAGGCAAGGTGAAAAACAACACCACCTTGCAGGACGTTCCTTTCCTTACTGAAAGCGAAAAGTTATACTTCAGATTAAGAACTAAAAAATTAGCAGCATGTTAACAACCTACAGGCTGAAGGGTGGCGACAAAATCGTCGCCACCTCTCCAGCCGACTTCCTTCACCAGCTTCGCACAGGCAGTCGCTTCGATAGCGAAGGCACAGACGAAGAATATATGGTGCGCTTCGCTCACCGCTTGCAGGAACTTGAGGGCTACCTTGTTTCCACAGACAGCCCCGATGCCTTCCTTGCGGACCTAATCAACAACGGCTTCGTGACCGTTGAAAAATAAAACACGATGCTCGTTTCTTTGTAGCCGTAGCAGTTTCCGAACTGTTACGGCTTTTTTATGTCAAATATTGAGAAAAAATAAACTTTCTTCGAAAATAATTTGAAAAACGCTTGCAGGTATCAAATAATCTTTGTATCTTTGCAGTGTACAATTAAAGAAGGTGAGACACACCGTAAAAACTGTAAACAATATGACAACTTCTAAGATTAACACAAAGGGTTTTGATGTAGTTTTCAACGATGATTGCGATAGCAATTGCAAAGGCTTTAACGAGAGCTACGAAAGCTGTCTTGAGTACATCAAAACTTACAACGGAACCAACGAGAGCTATTTTGCTGACTATAAGGGTGGTGTTGTAAGCATCGTAAATAACGATACTGAAGAGTACGTATATAGCGAGAACATCAAGTAAGCATCAACAAAGAGATTAAGTGTTATAATAAACCTAAACGCTGCGCTATCGGCATGACGGGCAAAGATTATGAAGAATATTTCAGAATTAGCAAACCAGAGCAATCTTTCAGTAATTAACATCGGTACTTCATTTGGTCTTAAAGAAGGCGAAGCCGTAGTTGGTTTTACCTCTTTCCAAGAGGCAGTTGACTTCGCAGAGAAGAACAATATGAAGGTTGCAACCTTCAAGAATGAGGGTGAAACCTCATCTATATATACCCTCTTTGACGAAAGCCCACGTGCAGGCTTTGATGTCCTCGGTAACTACAATGACTTCACTAAGTTCTTCAAGGGAGACGCTGAGAACTTCCAAGAGGTCGATATAGATGAAACCTTGGAAAACTCTGACTTCACAGAGGATGAGAGAGAGGAGTTCTTGAAGGATATGAATATTATTAAGGATCGTATCGAGAACCTCGCTGAAGACGAGTTTATCTTCCTCGACAATAGCGGTTACAGCGAGCCTATGAAGAAAGAAGATACCTCTGTATTACAGGATGGAAACCTCTATGTTATCGGTGTTTACTAAAATGGGTAAATTTATAATTCAAAAGAGCAGCACTCAGCCTAAGGGCTGGGTGCTAACCGATACCGAGAACAAGGTCGTAATCACATTCCAAGATGGACAGTTTAATGAGAGTCAGAAGGTGACTCTCTTAGAAGATAGTACGGCAACAGCGGAAGAACTCGCTCACATCGTGGGTGCGATGGGTGAATGGGCTGCTCGTCATCACGGAAGCAAGTGCTTCAATAGGACCTACGGATATGAATTAAGCGAGGATGATTCTAAGACGTATCTGTATCGAAGAAATTATCCTCGCTGGAGATTAGAACTCCAAGAGGAGAAAGTAACAGCAGAGAGTCTTGCTTCTTCATTGCGCAAGGCAGCTGAATTTTTAATTAAAGGTAATAGGAATGAGCGATAATAGAGGTGGCGCACGTCCTAATTCTGGACGTAAATATTTAGGCAAGGTTCCGCTCAGCTCACGAGTAAGCGAACAAGCAAAAGAGCGGTTAACGCAATTAGCAGTTAAAAGTGGTGTAACCATTTCCGAGATGCTCGAAGTGGTTATCAATAGTTATCAATTTCGTTAATTCACGAAAATGTTTAGTAGAGGTTTTCATTGACCTTTTTGCCATGGTGATACAAGTTCATCATGGCTTTTTAAATGTTAAATATTCAATCTTACTACGATTTTTTTATAGTAAAAATTTGCATACTACAAAAAAATTTGTAGTACCTTTGTATTGTCAAAAAAATAATGAGAATATGAAACAGAAAACAGAAAAGATGGAGGTCACACCCGAAGAACGGGAACTCCTCGAAAGAATGAGAAATTACAACAAATCTTATCCAAATGGCTATCCACAACTCCTTTGGGATTTACAGGAACTCTTCGACAAAATGGTCCGACAGCCATACGAATAAAGCTAAAGACCTCTCCCTTACGAGGGAGAGGCACAATAAAAGTAAAACTCTAAAAAAAAGCAACAATGGAAACAGTTATGACAAACCCAGTAGTAGTTACTGATATGAAAAGAAAAGTACAAGACATCTTAATGTCAGTTTCATGGCGTGATTTTGCCAATACCTACTTTCAGAAATCTTCCTCTTGGTTTTACCACAAAATGGATGGCATTGACGGCAACGGAGGTGCAGGCGGTTTCAACCAACAGGAGACCGAGCAGATGCGAGGCGCACTTATCGACCTATCCAACCGCATCCGTCGTGCAGCAGAAAATATTTAGGCGAGGTTCTCATTGACCTTAAGACAAAAGTCACTCATCGCCTATGGGTGCATATTAGCCTCTCGCAATGCGAGGGGCTTTTTCTTTTCGTTTTATTGCGTTATTATCCGATTTTTGTATCTTTGCAACGAATATTAACTAAAAACTATTGTATTATGGAGCATCAACTTATTGTAGAGAGCGATCTTGAAGATTATCTCTCTAAGAAAGAAAACATCAACACATTTATCAATTTCTGTATCCGTGAGAGAATGAAGGCAGAAATCAATATGTCTATGAGAAAGGTTAGAAGACCCTCTCTTGAGGTGAGAGAAAATAATCATCTTGACTCTGAAACATTGAAGCCTCTCAGCGCAGAAGAAGTGGAAAATCCAAACACACCATTCTTCGGTCAGAAGATTGTAATCACGGGACAGTTTGTTACCTTCCCGAAGCGTGATGAACTGGGAAAACTCCTGAAGCAGTATGGAGCTGACATGAACACTTCTATCAGTAAGAAGACTAACATTGTCATTATGGGTTATGCTGCTGGTCCAAAGAAGAAAGACTTAATTAAAGACCTTAAAGGGCAAGGCTATGATATCCAAGTGTATAACGAGGACCAGCTGTTGAGAGTGTTTGACGAATATCAGATACCTCATGATGATTTACCCGATGAGAGACCCATTATAATAGAATAATTTTTGCGTGGCGCAAAAAATATTTGCGTTTTTATTTGGCGGTTACAAAAATACTACTTACCTTTGTAACCGTCAAAACAATGCGAGGAGACTCGCTAATAAGGGTGAGAAGAAATTTCAAGCCCCGAACTTATTAAATTTCGATGGGCTTATTTTTATGCCCATACTTGCAGACTACTGCAACGAAAATATGGCGGATGCCTTCCAGTGAATTTACCCTTGTGGCGAAATCGCATTGTTTTGACGAACAGGAAGAGCATCCGCTTTTTCTGTATCCGTACCTGACGGATTCAGGTAACAGTCAAAACAATGCGTATTATGCAACAAGTAATCGAATTCGAGAGTTCTGCGAAACAGCAGCCTATCGACGTACGTGCTACGATACAGCGCAAAATCAAGTCTCTTAATCTTTGGCTCGACTCAAAGAGCGAGTTCTACAGCCGTATCTGCGAGTTCTCAGTTACCCGTCGTTTGGTAATTCGAGTTAACCTTGTATCTTTGTGTGTGGGGTTAGCAGCTATCGCTATTGAGCAGCAGCCTATCACATCAGTGGTCTCAACTATTTGTGCAGGCTACTTAGTATACCGTATAAATAAACAAGAAAAGAAAGGAGGCAAAAAATGAAATACTTAACCCCAGCTGAAATGGAAATACAAATGGCTTTTCCCGATATGATGAAAATGACCGTAGAATTTGAAGTTGTATTTTCAAAGAAAGAAGTGGAAGAAAAGGGCAGAGAAATTGCTACCAGTTTACAAACCTATTTATTGCGGTATGAGCATCATGCAAGATCAGCAACGTTTTACTTTAGCGAAGAAGCAAAAAAATATTGTCATAAATATGAAAGAAGGGCAAAAGGTAGAATTAGTGCAAAGAAATGTTGCAGGAAATATAATTCCAGGTCTTTGCAAAAACAGGAACACTGGATGGCTTAAACGAAGTCGTATATGTAGGGTATATAAGTGGCGATGCGTGTAAAAAGTAAACTTTAATGGTAGTATAGATATGTATGCTATCTACTGTCTTAATTTTGGTAACCAACGCCCTTTAAATAAACAAGAAAAGAAAGGAGGCAAGGCATGATATTCATTTATAATTATTTCAAGACCCTGATGTTCCAAAAGACCTTGAACCGCTTTCCGAATTTATAAAGAAATATAACAAGGTTCTTGCAGCAGACATTGATACGTTTGCAGTATTTATCGATGAGGTGTATAAGAAGTTTAACTCGATTCCCAATGTGAATGAAAAATATACGCTCAATCTTTCTGATAGCTCAATCGCTATTGACGATAACGAAATTCCATTCTCGGTGATAAGTATAAGTTTCTCCAACATACTTGGCTTATGGGGCTTTCATACTTTTGATAGTTCTACCCAATGCGACCAGCAGAGCCTTGTGATTTTTCCTGTCCCCGATAAAGGTGAAGCAATCTTCAGTCTCCCAGATCATTTAAAAAGTATAATTAAGAAAGGAGGCAAGGCATGATATTCTTTGATTATTATTTCAAGGCATCTTCTACTCCGAAGTACCTTGAGCCTGTTGTTATGTGTATGGAGCGACGTTACCAAGTCCTTATGGCAGATGAATCGACTCTAAAGAAGTTTGTTGCAGAACTTAAATCAGAATTGAATTCCATTCCAAAGGCAAAGGAAAGGTATAAAATCAAAGTCGATAAAGGCTATATCCATATCATTACTACTCACGAATTCACTGAAGCCGTTATACGTCTTCACTATAAAGAGGTTCTTTCTTTGGAAGGTTTCAGCGAGGACCTCTGTAAAAGTCTTGATGAAGTAGCAGAGAAAGGAGGTGAGAAATGATATTTTTTGATTATTGCCTTATAGATTTTTCAATCTCAAAAGAGCTCGCACCGCTTGCTGACTGTCTGAAGAAATACCAAGGAGTTCTTGTAGCGGACGAAAAAGCATTCAACAAGGTTGTTGAAGACTTGGAAGAAAAATATCGTGCTATTCCAAAGGCTGAAGAAAGATTTCTTTTCAAGGTTAGCAAAGATCCTATCGGAGTTATCTCTGTTCATAGAAACAACTCTACGAAGAAGTGTGTATTGCGCATCTATTTCACACCAGTACATGGTATGTTTGGTTTCGACTCTTCTCAAGAGTCTATTCAGCCTGTACCAGACGATGGCGACGAATATTACTCTTTGCCTGAAGATATAAAAAATAGTGTTCAGAAAGGAGGTGCAAGATGAAAATAATAACCGACCCTGCTGTTTATGACTACCATGCTGAAAAGGCTTGTTCATACCGTTAGATGACTTCTGTTCTACACCAGGTCTAATCAAGTCATTAAGAGATAATGTTAAGCGTCAACTCACTAAGGCGACATCTTATCTCGACTATTATAGAGGTGTTCATGAGGCAGGCGAAGCTTCTTCTCGTCAACAAACAGCTATGGATAGTTGGGAAGAGCGTGTGAACAATCTTAAGAGTTCTTATAAAACTCTGTCTGAAGTAAAGAAAATAATTGATTTAAAATGAAATACAAAATGAAAGCGTCTATCGTTAATCTCGACGAAAAAACATCTGAGACCCTTCGAGCAATGCTCGACCCTGGTTATATCTCTGAGCGCACAGAACGCTTAGAAGCTATCGAGAGTTTTCTTATTGATCAATGGAGGGATGCTGGCAATATAAAGTCTGACACCGTTCTCACATTCCTCGATACTCTACGCTCACTGCGTAGGGATCTCAACTCATTTCTCACCTCGGCTGAGCCTCACGGAGAAGCCGATAATCAAAAACAATAAAACCTTAAGACAATGACAACAAAGAAAGAAAACGACGAGCAGCCTATAACAGACATCAGTATATACATAGCTGCTTTATCAGTTACATATCGTCCAGCGTCGACACCAGCAGAAGCTACGCACTTTTTCTCTACCCCCGAGGTAGTAGATGCTATTCGCAATTTAGACCCTTCTGCTAAGGTGTGTGCAGAGCAAATAACCAAAGCTCTTCACGATGCAGGATATAAGTTCTGCAATCGTCCTGGTGCGCAAGGGTTAGAGTTCAAGTGGATGTTCCGTGAAATATAGCTACGTTTTATACAAGATATGTTTTTATAAAGAATTTGAAGAATAACTTTTTTTATTCCAAATTAAATTTTATATTTGCATTAAAATAAACATTATATTATGGAACTGATACAAGGCTTATCTTTAATAATAGCACTCATACTTATGCCGTTTTTGTGTAGAGGACAGTTCTTTACCATAAAATTAATCTACCTCGTTTGTATGACATTTCTTACCCCGATACTTGGATATCCAGTCTATCGGTATATCATTACTCATTAAGGTAATGTCCTTTCCTGTGTAGCTGTCTGTTACTATATTTGCGTATAAAAAGGCAAATATGGTAACAGACAGTCTCGTTCGTAAGAAATTCGTTCGTGATACCCTTCAACAGGGTATCTCTAAAATTTATGCTACGCAAGAGTCAGTTGTGCGTAGCAATTATCAGCTTCAATCTGGACGTCTTCTAACTTCTCTCTCCAAGCATTCTTATAGTTCCAGTATTATAGGCGAGTCTTATACTATCTTTGTTCGAATTTTGCCTTATCTCCGCTTTTTAGATATGGCATATCGTCAGCGCAATGATCGTATCGCTAAATCCAAGCGACGCAACCTTGCTCTTTATAATCGTGTCGTTTGGGGTGTGCTCTACCATGAAACATTCCCACAACTTCGCTTCGGATTCACGGACGAAGTGCGTAAAACTATTCATGATCAATTACAACATTCATTAAACCCATAAGTATATGGCTAACAAGCACCTTTCAGAGGACGAAATTCAGTACACCATTGACGTGAGAACTGCAAAGGCACAGCAAGAGATTCACAAGTTGGAAACTCAGTCTGCCAGTCTTCGTAATGAGAATAAGCAACGACTTCAGCAGATGATTAAGCTTGAAGCTTCAGGCAAGAAAGAAACTGATCAGTATAAAAAACTCTCAGCCTCCTATAGAGATACAGGCAAACAGATTAAAGAATTATCTTCACGTATCCAAGAACAAACACGTTCCTTGGATACAAATGCTATGACGATGTCTCAACTTCGTAATCAGTCAAAGTCATTGCAAAAAGAGTTGGATAACGTTTCAAAGGCTCTTAATCCTGATTTATATGCTGAACTCGAAAAACGATTGCAGGATGTTCGTGGGCGTATGGAAGATCTTAAAGTATCAGCTCGAGGGGTTAAAGAACTTTTTGTTAACGACTCCACCTTAGGCTATATGACAGGAAATCTGCTTACCAAAGCTGCGGAACTTGCAGGCTCGTTTTTAAAGAAAATGACTGGAAGTATCTCTGAAACTATTGATAAAAGCGTTGAACTTGCCGAGGCAGCAGATGGCGTAGCTCATGCCTTCGAGAAAATTGGTACAGCTGATTACTTGCAAGAGCTTCGTGCTGCTACAAAAAACACCGTATCAGACATTGAACTGATGAAGGCAGCGGTTAAAGCAAAAGACTTCCGCATCCCTCTTGAGGACCTTGGTAAATACTTATCTTTTGCTCAGCTTAAAGCCCAACAGACTGGTCAGGAACTCGATTATATGGTAGACTCTATTGTAACAGGTCTTGGTCGCCAGTCTCCACAGATTCTTGACAACCTCGGACTATCTGCTGCTGAGATTTCAGAAAAGACAAAAGAAACTGGGGACTTTATGAAAGGTGTCGCAAAGATTGTCGAAAAAAATCTTGCACAAGCAGGAGAAACTTATATCTCTGCTGCTGATCGAGCAACTCAGCGTACCGTTGATCTTCAGAATGCACAACTCGCACTTGGTAAGGCTTTAGTTCCTATTAAGGAGGAATTCTCTGACATTTATGGTCAGATTCAAGTCGGGACTATTAAGGCTATTAAATACCTCGTTGACCATCGTGAGACGCTTGTTCTTCTTACAAAGGCTGTTATACTTCTTACTGCTACTTATGCTGCTTATACGGCAGGGCAAAAACTGTCTTATCTATGGAGCTTACGTGCTGTTGCTGTAAGTAAACTTAAGGCTGCCGCAGCTGCGGTTGAGAATGCAATGCTGCAATTGTCTGTATTACGTCATGCAGTGCTCAATAAGACTATGACAACTTCTATTGCCTTACAGAAGGCTTTTAATATTGTTCTTAAACTCAGCCCTTGGGGACTCGTTTTCGGAGCAATCACGCTCGTTGTCGGGGCATTATTGATGTTCAATAAGCGTGCTGATGCTGCCACTGTGGCACAGAAACACCTCAATGACATTCAGTCGGAAGCCAGCCGTAAGACAGAGGAAGAACGTATTAAAATAGAAATGCTTACCAAACGCATTCACGATAATTCGCTCTCTCTTAAAGAACGTCAAGATGCGATAGTAGCTCTACAGAAAATCGTTCCTGATTACACTGCTAAGCTTTCTCGTGAAGGACAGGTTTACGACGAAAATACTCGTGCCTTAACTCGTTATCTCAATGCTTTAAAAGAAAAAGCCTTATTAGAAGGTGCACAATCTGCTATCAAGGAGTTAGGTAAGCAAAAGGCAGAGTTGCTTATCAAACAACGTCAGCAAGAAAAAGACCTGAAAAATATGAAGCAAGAACAGGCGAACTTTGCCAAAAACAATGCAGGTCGTCCGCAGACTTCGCAAGGTAATGTTGCTCCAGGGCAGGTATATGCAGCGTCTGGTTATTCTGCTGAAGTTTCTACTATCTCACGTCAATTGGAGGACACGGTTGAGAAAATTAAAGTAATAGACACTTCTCTTGATGCTATTGGTAAGGAGTTTGGTAAAAAACTCTTTTCGACAGACAATAGTGGTGGTGGTGCTAATGTCGGGACGGTCGGAGCTACCCTTGATTCAATTAATCAAAAAATAGAGGCTTTAAAAGCCAAAAGACTTACAATCAAAGTCGGTGACACAAAGGGGCTTAAAGCTATTGATGCTCAGATTGCACAGTTAGAAAAAAGAAAATCTCAGTTGGAATATTCTTCTGGTGGGGGTAAAAGTAGTAAGAAGGGAAAGAAGTCTTCTAAATCTAAAGGCGTAGATCCTGATAATATTGCATCACGTAATTTTTCAGGGTCTCGACAGAGTTCTATTGATGCTGCTGAAGCTGCTTATCAGAAAGACTTGAATAATCTCAATATGTCTCTTGCGAAGAAGAAACTTTCACAAGAGCAGTATGACATATTTATCTCTGCACTTAATACGCAACACGCATCTAACCTGCTTACTATCGAGGAAAAATATTACACCAAATCCACACAGATGGCTTTCAAGGATGCTACTAAGAAAAAGAACTCGAAACAAGTCAAAGTAAGAATGTAGCACAAGCACAACAGAAACTTGAGGAAGCACGTATCGCTGCCGAGGAGAAATACCAAGCTGTAATGTCTCAACTCATAGAACAAGGTCAGGTTAAGCAAACCTTAACCTTAGAGCAGGAACGAGACACTAAACTTGAACTTCTCAGTGGTTACTACAATGCTGCGTTACAGTTAGCGAAACAAAGTGGAGAAGATACTTCTGCGGTTGAAAGTGCCTATCAACAAGCTCGAATCAATATCTTGTCAGAATATAATGATAAGCAACTCGCACAGATAAAAGAATTTGAGCAGAAAAAGGCGCAAGCACGACAGGAGTATGGGCTTGACACATTCAGTGATCAGTATGCAGCACGTCGCAAGAAGATAGAGAATGACACTCTACTCAATGAACAAGAGCGTCAGCAGGCTCTTACTCTTCTTGATCAGCAGGCAGAAGAACACCGCCTTCAGATACGTCAGCAGTATGGTCTTGCTTCACAACAGGAACTCTATAATGCAGAGTTGGATCAGTTGAAGATGCACCTTCAGAATAAAGAGATATCTGAAGAAGAATATGAAGAGGCGGTGAAGAACATGAAAATTGCCAAGATGAAGGAGGCGTTCGACTATTATTCCAACCTTTCCAGTGGAGCTGTTCAGGCACTACAGCAAGCAGAGGAAGCGAACGTTGATGCGAAGTATGATGCGGAGATTGAAGCTGCAAAGAAAGCAGGCAAAGATACCACAGAGCTTGAAAAAAAGAAATCTGAGGAAAAGCTAAAGATACAGAAGAAGTATGCTGACGTTAACTTCGCTATCAAAGCCTCTCAGATTATAGCTGACACATCAGTATCTATAATGAAGGCTCTTAGTGAACTCGGTCCTATCGCTGGTCCTATCGCTGCAGCGTTGATGGGTATTACTGGTGCAGCGCAGCTTGCTGCTGCCAACGCAGAACGTCAACGTGTTAAACGTATGTCGCTCAGTGGTGCAGGTGGCTCTGCCTCTGCTTCAGGCGCACGTGTTGCGACTGGTCTTGAGTCAGGCGGAACTATCGATGTCGAGCGTAAACAGGACGGCAAGATGTTCCGTGCTGACTATGACCCTGACAGACGTGGATTTATCGACAAACCAACCGTTCTCGTCGGAGAAGGAGGGTATGGTCACAGCAAGGAGTGGGTGGCTTCGAATGCAGCTGTTGAGAATCCTACCGTAGCACCCTTCATTGACATCATCGACCGTGCACAGCGTGCAGGAACTATTCGCACCCTCGACATGAATAAGTTTCTTGTTCAGCAGGCACAAGGTCGTGCCTCTGGTGGATACGTCACACCAACTGTTAATGATGTGCGTGGCGTGGTTAAAGATTCTTATAAGGATACACTCATCGAGCGACTGACTGATGTGCTTGATCGATTGTCAGTTGATGGTATTCCTGCATCAGTCTCTCTTAACGAGATAGAACAGAAGCAGCAGCTACAAGACAAAGCTCGCAGATTCGGAAGTAAATAGACTTAACACCTTACACAGCGATGAAGATAACTAACATAGAAAAGGGCGAAGACTACAACCTCAAGCCCGACACACAAGATCCAGGTTGAACGAACCAATCCATTCTTCAATGATTACGGAGAACAGACTACACCACTCGAGTTGCCCTCGTCAGAACGTAACCGCAGGATACTCGGTTTCCCTGACTCGTTCGGTAGACGAGTAAAGATGACTGCTACAGATGTCGCGATACAAGATGGTGAGTACTTCGCTCAATGTCGTCAGGTGGTGCTGTCTGCTCAGTACAAGGGTGGAATATCAACCTCCTTCTACATTAATGATGGCTCCTTCTATTCAAGGATTCAGAAGGTAAAGCTGAAGGATATTTTCAAAGGTGAGTTCATACCAGGAGTGAACACTGTAGAAGAAGGGATTAATTTTTGTCGTAATCTTCGCAATAACTCTAATGAACATTACGGTATCTTCCCAGTGCTCTTTACTGACGATTCAGGACAAAAGGCAGGTCTTAATTATAAGGTATTAAATGGGTTTGGTAAGGAAAAGGTGTTGAGATACGACAAGATCTATGACTTCCTTCCAGAAGTGCCTTCTGCTACTTCATTTCACCCTGACATGAGCGGTGAGGGTTGTGACTTCTATAATGCAGTGCAGCGTACAGAGTATGTCGATGACATACCAATCACGCTCGCCCCTGGTTATTATATGTCACCATTTATCCGTGCGAACTACCTTCTGAAGCGTGTCTTCGCTTACTTTGGGTATGATCTGCAAGAGAACTTCTTTACTCGCACAGAACCTTTCAATAAGATGGTGGTAGTAAACAATGTGATGGACGTGTTGGTGAATGGAAAGATAAAGATTGCTGACCTTGTTCCTGATGTTACGTGCGCTGATTTTATCTCTGTTTTTCGTAAGAAGTTCTGTTGTGAGTTTACCTCTGATGAAGGTAAGCGCATTGCAGATATCATCTTCTTGCGTGATGCGCTGAACGAAACTCCGAACACCGACCTTACCCATTGCGTAACGCAAGAACCTACACTCTCTTATAAGTCAGAGAACGACTATAAGCGTATTACTCTCTCAGCGGAGGAGAAGGTCGATTCTGAAATCTCAGACTCCTACGACGATATAGATAGCTTAGTAAAGGCGAACCCGAACGCTTACTTCGACCCTATCGATGGGGCTATCTATAAAACTGGATGGTCTGGAGATTTCCAAGTAACGGTGAAGATAGGCGAAGCTTCGCAAGACTACAACACAGGCGAAACACTTGAAGCAAAAGAGATAAAGGTTCCTGAACTCATACCAGAGTTACGAATGCTTAGCTATAAGGCTACAATCAAGGAGGAAGACTTCACCTATGATATGGGTAAATTCCTCTACGTAGGTTCATACATGTCGCTCAATTCGAAGATGGTCGTTGCAACAGAACCGAAGGAGAACACTTCTGAATCTGCCAATAAACAAAAGACGATACTCGCCTTTAGTTATCTTTCAGACGATCGTCCAGCAGGAACTGTCTCTGCTTACGATGTGAATGCGCCTTCACATCCTCGCATCTTCGATTATGCCCTGCACTACAATGGACCACAAGGCATCTTTGAAAAGTTCTACCGTGAATATGACTTGCTGCTGCGCAATTCACTTCACGATATGAAGGTGAAGCTGCTGCTCTCTCAGTCGCAGAAACAGAACCTATCTTCTTATGCTAAGGTTGTTATTCGTGGCGTACCTTTCTTTTTCAACAAACTCAAGTTCACTCTTGGTGGTAAGAATGAGCCAGTAGAATCAGAACTCTACACGGTATCGCTTATGGAGCCGACCATCACCGCTCCTACTATCAATGAGCAACTCAAGGCTATGGATGTGAAGTACAAGTGGGTTGGAAAAGAGAAGCGAACATCTGTCAGCTGGGAAGAATACAAAGCAGCTGATCGAGAACGAAACAAGACCTTCGTGACGGTCTACCCTCCTCTACCTTCAGCTGAGTATGTTGGTGTGCAATATGGTAAGCAGCGTTCATATACTGAGCGAATAACTCGAAAGGTGGCTGGTTCCGACACGGAGAGTATGAATACACTCGGACAGAGGTGTGGTTGGAGTGCGTACCTCTTTAATTATGTCGGTTAAAACCTGTCCTTTATCATTTCCTATATATATGGTAATTTTGTGTTAAACAATTCGCACATGGATATTATTCTTAAACCTGATTCGCTCAGCCTGACTGGCTCAATGAATCACTTTATCATATCAAGCACGCAAGAGGTTACATTCATTCTGAAGTATGCAGATTCGAATGAAATCATTGTGCAGCACACTTATACGCCTAATAAGGCGAAGCGCATAGAGATAGACTTGGAGAACATCGTCACTCCGCTGCTGTCATTTCAACTCCAGGAGTCGACTACAATCTATCGTCAACCGAATATTGCTCGTGAGTTTCTTGTTAATCTCATCGAAGATAAGACAGCTGTACAAGAGTCTTTGCAATTCACGGTACTCCGTGCAGGTATCGACAACTTCGCTGACACCGCTTCAAGCTGGTTGAAGCGTAACTCCTTGACGTGGCAGCCTACCGTCAAGCCTGTCACTTATTACACGCCTGAGTTCCTTAGCTATTACGCAGTCGAGGATTGCGTGGCTAAGTGTCGTGCGTATATAGAAGAGAACGGTAGCTATGTTCAGACAGACATCGAGCTCGGCAACCTCTCTCACGGTAAGGTGTGGACGATGCCGATGCAATATGGTGTCATCGCTGGCAAGTTAGGCAAGATGCCGAGCTACTATGACGTATGGATAGAAGATGCTGCTGGAACTCGACTCACCTACATTCAGCGATATTATGCTTCAGATATTCGAAGTGAGGAAGAACAGTGGGTACTCTTCGAGAACTCACTGGGTGGTATCGACACCTTCCGTGCGTATGGCGATGCAGAGAATACAGCGAAACACACGCACAATGTAGCTGAGATTGAGAATGATTCAGAAGAGTATCGTGTCGATACGGTCAGAGAATACAAGAAGAACACTGGCTTCCTCTCCAAGGAGGAACGCAAATGGTTACTCGACTTCTTCCCTTCCTTGGGTAAGTTCCTCTACACAGGCAACTATGTACGTCGCATTGTAGTGACAGAGAGCGACGTCAGTTGGCAGACAAAAGACCTCCCCTTCATCTTATACATTTACCTATAAGTACGCAGACGCACGTCCTTACCTGAACATTACCAGGTCAGAGGACGCTGCGCCTGCAATGTTGGATATCAAGATACCAGATGTTGGGTCTTTTACCATCGCCCCACGCTTAGTTGAGCTTGAGCGTCTACCGCTGAGCAGTGGGGCTTTATTTCCAGTTCAGAGTCCTTACTCTGACAAGTGGAACATCACAACAGCTGAAGCTATCCTTGAGTGGTTCTCACGTGAGGTCACCGCTGCTTACAAGGGCGATGGAGCGTTCGGACACCGCCACGACAATATGTCGGTACTGAATGCGCTCGATCGCATTGGTGACTACCTTACCTTGGATGCGCAGAAGGTTGCTGCTGGATTAGCTGACGAAGCAAAGGCTGCTCGCACACTCGACCCTAAGAGTGTCGATTGGGAAAAAATCGTTCGAACAGATCAAGATACAATCGTTAATGCACTGACTACCTTCATGAAGGGTATCGTGTTTGGTAAGTCGGTGCGTGGCGAGTCAGGCGTATCTATCTATCAGGATGAACAAGGTGCCTGGCATATAGATGCAGAATATCTGCACGTGCATCGCAAGCTCACAGCTGAGGAGGTTGAGATAATGAAGACCTCTCATATCAAGGGAAAGGTTGTGAACTCTGCTGGTAGTTTCGTAATATCTAAGATAGAGAGGCTTGTAGATAGGTGGCGATGCTACTTCCGTCAGCAGGATAGTGAGGGTCGTAGAGTTTATAATTCTATGCGAGAAGATGATCTTGCGCTGTGCGAGACATTCAACTTGATTGATGCAGACGGTCAGTTGTCTAATCACTATTGGCATCGTCGTGTCATCGCTGTTGGTACTGATTATGTCGATATCGCTGACAATACGAATGTAGATAACTACGCAAGTGGTAGCGATACTCCGCAGGTGGGTGACGAGGTGGTGCAGCTGGGTCACCTCACAGAAGAAGAACGTCAGAGTGCTATCATACAGTCAGCTGCTGGCGAAGGTGCGCCTTACTTCAAACTTATAAAGGGCATCAATTCGTTTACATTGCCTCCTCCGATATTCCTGTTTGATAAGCAGAACTTCGAGATACGTGTTGAGAACCCTTCACGCCAAGGCGAATATATCCGTTTGCAAGATCATCTGTCGTCAATGCAGAGTCGTATTGACTCGGTGAAAGAGCAAACAGACCACCAATTTTTGATTTATTTTGGCGACGCTATTCCTACTTTGACGAATGAGCCTGCCAATGAATGGACGGATGACGAAACGAAAGAAATGCACTTGCACGACCTCTATTATAATAGAAGTTATGCTGAGACAGGTGGAGGTCGCTCATACTCATTCGAGAAGAATCCTGATGGCACTTTCGCTTGGAAGGAAATAACGGATGCTGATGTATTGAAATCGCTTGAAGCTGCTAAGCACGCACAGGATACGGCAGATGGTAAGCGCAGGGTGTTCGTTCAAGCCGTACCTGTTCCTCCGTACGATGCAGGCGACCAATGGACCAATGCTACTTACAGAGAAAAGTACAAAAACGACTTACTTGTTTGTGTACAATCTAAGAAAGCAGGAGAATCGTTCGATATTGAGGATTGGACTTCCGCACAACGGTACACCACAAAGCAGTTTGAAGCTGAGTTTAAAGTTGGTGATAACTCAATCTCTGCTGTCGTAAAAGACTTGCAAAAAGGACTTAAGCGTGTTGGATTCACTCTTAATGGCGAGAATAGCACCTTTGACATCGTAGCAGACACATTCAAGGTTACGACGACTACTGGCAAAGTGCCATTCTTTACCAGTGGCGGAAAGCTTAATGCTGATTTTCTCGACGCTAAGACGATTGTTACTAAAGGATTGCAGGCTGGTAATGTTGATGCGAATAAAGCAACAATACTAAATCTTGTCGTAGATGGAAATAGCTGGTTTAAAGGTAACCTCGATGGTGTAAGCGGAACTTTTAAAGTGCTCAGGTGTCTTAATTCTGAGAATGAAGCAGTAGGTGGTATCTACTTCGAAGATAGAGGTAGTCAAGCTATTATGGCTATGGAAGGTGATTTGGGCATGCGTAAGTATGTCGAAGGGAAATTTCGCAAACGCCTGCCACGCTTCTATGCTAAGGATGTATGGTGTCAAGGACAGTTTGGGCATTATGCGAAGATTTGCGCAGTTATCAAAGACGATATGATGTACGTACATCATGGCGGTCACATCGAAACAAATGGTGTAAAAGTACAGTTGCCTACTCTAACTGTAAAAAGTGGCGGACGTGATATTGTTTGCTATAAAATTCCATTATATGCACCAGGCTATCATGGAGAAGATGGTGATAACGGAGTCGTATTGGACGTTGACAATCCTGCTTTGCAGCCAGGCCTTACTGATTTTTATAGAGAGATTCCCTATGGTGCTCCTATTGACATGGTAATCTTTAACTGCGAACAACCTCGCAGTTATGTTTTCTTTGAAATGGGATATGGCAAAGAATGGGTAGTTCTTAATGGTAATGACAAGGTTGGAGTTTATATCTGTGATCATCGAGAGATTAGAAAACTTGATGGTGGTTGGGTAAGTCGCTATTTATATGTTAATCCGTTATGGCTTACCCCAACTAAGACTAAGGAAACACCTGGAGCTGGTGTTCTTTATACTGGAACTGTTGATTTTGATTGGTAATTAACTCAATATAAAACAAAATGAAAAAAGTATTAGATTGTATTTACAGGATTTTCGAGAAATCGCTGCTATTGGTAGCGACAAGTACTTACACATCATTGCAGGTCTTATCGTTGCATTCGTGCTTGGTAGGCTGTTTAGCCATGTTGAAGCGTGGGCGTATCCTGCTATTGTTGGTGTGTTGCTGCTAATGGTGGCAAAAGAGTGTGTTGATTATTACATCCGTAAGGAGCAGTTCGACTGGAAAGATGTAGTTGCTGGTCTGGTGGGTGCGTTTGTCGGAGTCTTAATGTGTCTGCTATGAACTATTTAGAACAATTCAAATACGTAATGTGTAGTGTCATCAGCGGAATGCTGAGCTTATTCTTTCCCATACGGGACTTTATGTATGCTATGTTGATTGTGTTCGGTGTCAACTATATCTTCGGATTAGTTGCAGGACTGAAACATGGCGAGGAGTGGAATTTGAAAAAGTCAATGGTATTCTTCTATCATTGTTGTTTATTCTTCGTAATGTCAGCTTCTATCTTCATTACAGGCTATTTCCTCCACGCTGGGGAAGAGACACTCGGAGTTGTAAAGGCATTGTGCGGTGTGGCTATCTGGTTTTACTCGACAAACATTGTCCGAAATTGGAGGATGATGCTCATTGAGGATACTACCATGTGGAAAGTGGCAGGCTTTGTTTATTACGTTCTGACACTGAAAGCGATAGACAAAGTGCCGTTCCTTAGTGAGTATCTTAAGAGTTCGCACGTTAATGTAGATGATGATAAACCAAAGTTTGATTAGTTATGGCAAATTTCTCAATAGCGGAGCTGGTACAATCCAGCACCGCTGAACAACTCAAGATAAACAATAACCCTCCTTCTATTGTGAAGGTTCACCTTACAGAAACGATAACTCTTTTAGAGAGTATTCGTGCGGAATGGGGTAAGTATTGCGAGCGTCACAAAATCGAGAACCCTGCTATCCGTGTAACAAGTGGCTACCGCTCACCAGAGCTAAACAAAGCTGTAGGCGGAGTGAAGACCTCCGCACATGTCGAGGGCTACGCTGCTGACTTGCAGCCTGTCAATGGTAAGCAGACTGAGTTTGAACGATTCATGGCTAACGAGTTCTCCAAGATGGGGTATTCTTACGATCAAATCATCGTGGAAAGAAGTAAGACTTCAAGGTGGGTACATGTCGCCTACAAGAATGCCGATGGACGGCAGAGAAGACAGTGTTTTAAACTTAAAGTGTAACAAAGTGAGGGAGAAAGACTCCCTCACCTAAATCGAAAGAGGTATGAATAGATTTATAAATACATCTTGTAAACTATTAATATGTGTCCTTGTAACGATGTGCGTTGGCTGTCGGACTAAGAAGTCGGTCGCTATTGAAAGCGTCAAGCAAACGTATAATAGTGAGCAGGTGACAACAGAGCGAAACGAAAAGCATATATCGCTTATCGACACAACTAACATTGACGAACTAACAAGTGTCATACGTGAGTTTGTTTTTGATGTTCCTTGCCTGGAGGATAGTTTTGCTACCGATACAAATGTCGGGAGCAAAGTGCCAATGGTTGAATATAAAGCCGACGGCAGCATCATAATTAATCGTGGCTTGAAATCGATTAAAGAGCGAATTGAAAGTCGCAGAAACGAAAAAAGGGGGCTATCAGAGAAAAAGGATAGTTCTGTTAACAAGCAGACTAATACGAAAGTTAACTTCACGGAAAAGAAACGACATAAAGATAAGCACGTTGAGCAGGTACAGATAGCAGAGCCTTTCAGATGGTGGCAAATTATAATGGGCTTGCTGGTGTTGTCTATTGTTGTCTTTGGACTAAAATTTAAGCCAAGTATAAAGGCTTCCTCCTCAAGATTTTCAACAGAATAAATTAAACGTGTTGAATGAAGCACATCAAGGTCTATATTACAGAAAGCCGTACGAAAGATAACCGCTTCCAACAGGCATCTATCCGTAGTATTGAAGACAATACGGGTGAGAATTTCACGAGTTCTCACCCTAAACTCCTTCAGGATATCATCTGCCATGCGCTATCTCTTGCGCACGGTGTAGAGATAGAGGGCAACAACGGTTTTACTTATACATTCCCATTCAAGCTATCATAATTATGGCGATAGAAAAACTTTACTTAGAACATAAACAGACTGGCGGTCGGTTGACCGCTGACGAATTTAACAAGTTGCCCGAAAAGGTCAATGAGTTAATTGATGCACAGAACACGGAGGAAGAGCGAGTAAAAAAGACGATTGCAAAGAACCGTTCTTCGCTCGGACAGCTCTCCAACGTAAATACTGAGGTTGACGAACTCACCTCTGATACGTGTGTACTCGTATGGAATGGTGATCAGTGGGTGGCAATGAAGTTATCTGAACTTAATATTGGGCAAGGTGGTGGAGGACAGCAACAGACCATTCTCTATTACTTGCGTGCTATCAATCAATCTCCTTCTACTACTCTCTCTCTGCTTCTAAGTCAGCAGGCGAGTGTACGATTAAGTTTATGTTCGTGTCTCGCACTAAGGATGTCGGGCAAGCGGATTATATAGATAGCGGTGAGTGGGGAACATACGAAATCTTCGCTAAGGCTGGAGATGGAACGTTTGTCTCTAAGGCTCGTGGTCGCTGTCAGTCGAATACCATTACCACGGTTGATGTCTTCAAGTACCTCGAATCTGGACAAAACAATATCATGGTGAAGATTACAGGTGAGGTGACGGGGCAAACCTCTCCTGCCTTGGTATATAGTATCACGCTGTCTGCACTCTTCCTGTCAATATCAGAATTCAACTGGTGGAAAGCTTATCAAGGTGATATTGTGCTGCCATGCTATATTAGTGGTAATATCTCTAAGACGCTTCATGTGAAGATTACAGGTGAAGGCTACGAGCAAACGTATGAGCGTCAGTTCGGTACTGCCACTTACACATCTTCACCTGTCGCTTACACCATACCTTTTACGAATAAGACTGGTATCTTCCATCTATCTGCTTGGTTGTCAAATGAAGACAATACGGTCCAAACTACTCCAGTAGGTTACGACTTCATGGCTGTTGCAAACAACGAAGCTGTGAAGATGGTGGTCGTGAACAATAAGGCGGAGAAGTTATTGAACTGGTACGAGAACAAAGTTCTTGAATATGCTGTTTATGACGGCAAGGCTGTTACGACACCACTTTCAATCTTGATGAAGAAGGATAATGAGGTGCTGCAAGAGAATGTATCAGAGAATACACTGACACAAACCAAGATGCAGTACACGCTTTCGCTTGAGGTTGAGACAATCGATAACTCTGATTTTACGGCACTCATCGGATTCCGTACTCACCCAACAGACGAGGTGCGCTTGCGTGATGCAATTCCTTTCCCTGTTGATAATTCACAGGGTTACTCTGCTACTGCTGGAGCGGTGTTTTATTTCAATGCGAAGAACAGAAACAACACCGACACCGACCGCAGTGTCCTCCGCAATCTTATCAACTCTGATCATATCGGTTCTGAGTGGCAGAACGTAGCCTTCTCACGTGACGGCTGGGTGACGGATGATGAAGGTGCACGCACATTGCGCTTGCTCGCAGGTTCTCACCTTACTATCGATTACAAGCCTTTCGCTAAGGAGGCAGCACAGAGTGGAAAAACCATTGAGATAGACTATCAGATTAACAATTCATCTGATTACGATGCAGAGTGTATTTCTATCGCTATGCCTTATCAGAAGGGTTATATCGGTCTGAAGGTGAAGCCTTCTTCTATTATGTTCGCAACTCGTAGTGAGCGTAATGCTGATGTGCAGGCGATGAGTACAGATGATGGCGTGCGTATTCGCCTTGCACTCGTAATCTCTCCTAAGAAGTACACCTACGTCTTGAATGGAAATACCTATTACCTTAACCTCGTGTACCTCTATATTGACGGCATCGAAGCTCGTAAGTTCGCCTACTTGCTTACAGACTCTATGCAGATAGGTTCAGGAGGCGGTATAGTCATTGGTTCTGATAAGGCTGATGTCGATTTGTATTCTATTCGTGTGTACGACAGCGCAATGGATGCTGCAAACGTACATCAAGACTATATCAACGCCTTGTCGACTGTCGGTGAGAAGAGTGCCGAGAAATTAGATAACGACATCTACGATACACTCGGTACCACGGTTGACTTTGACAAAGTGCGTGGCAAGGTCAATGTGTTTACTTTGATAAGCCACTCCCAGCGTATGAATATGGTAAATCATACAAGCCTAAAGGCACGCTGGAGATATATCCGAAAGACGGTAATACGAATCTTAACCGTTTGACGATTACCAATCTTCAACTGCAAGGTCAGGGTACATCTTCTATGCTCTATTATCTATGGAATTGGAAAGCGAAGGTAGCTAAAGATACAACTATCGTATATGAGGACGGACAGACAGAACAGAAGAAGTTTGAGCTGTTCAAGAACCTGCCGAAAATCTCTAAGCTAACCGCAAAGAAGAATATTGCGTCTTCAATGCAATACCACAAGATGGGCTCTGTAAATTCCTTTACCGACCTATGGAAAGCGGTAGGCTTAACTAACGAGGGAGTCGAGCAGAATAGCGAAGCACGAGTGTCAATCTACCAAGAGACCTTCGTAGGCTTCGAAAAACAGACAGCAGAGGACGGAACTGTTACATATAAGTTTGTCGGTCTCTTTACCATCGGTCCAGATAAAGGCGATGCTGCTACTTTTGGATATGATAAGGATTTATTCCCTGACCTCTTATCAATTGAAGGCTCTGACAACTCCCCCACGCTTGACACTCTATCAAGTGCCTTGGGATAAAAGGCGTATCCGTTACAACACGGAGGAGGAAGCCTATCAGTACCAAGTCTCAGAAACCTCTTGGGAGAATTGTTGGGACTTGGATTATGCTGACCTCCCAGCGGATGATAAGACAACAGCAGACAATGAAACTCGTCAGCGTGCAGAGCAGCTCGTAGAGTCGTATGTCACAGCTTATAATATCATCTATTCGTGCAATACATTCATTGAGCCTTTCAATGGAACGCTTGACGAGTTGAATGCTGATCCACACTCAACACACATTGAGTATTGGATTGCAAAGGCTGGTGATGAAAACCAATACAATCTATACTATTATGATAGTTTGTATAAGAAATTCTGTCCATCGACGCTTGATAGCGGTGCAACAGTGGTTAATCTCCGCCAGCAGTTAGTTGGCGATAAGTATGGATTGCCAGAGTCTGTGTTCAACTCGATTAGTGATGCAGCCCAGCTCAATGAGTTATTCAAGTCAGCACGCATTCAGAAGTTCCGTGCTGAGCAGCCACAGGACTGGGACATCATGGACCTACTTTTTCATCAGTTATACGTAGAATTTAAGGCAGCAACGGATAACTGCGCCAAGAACACATATCCGTATAACTTTAATGCATAACAAACATGTCAAAGAGCAAATGGAGATTCAGACAAGATGACCTTGATACAATTCTAACGGTCATCAATCAGGGCTTGATGAAAAAGCCTTACTATGTAGAATATCACGACACCTACGAGGACGGTACTCCCGTTTGGAACGGAGAGAAATCCGTGCTGTGGAACCTGATGGAACAAGCGTACCCAGAAGAGCGTGCGCAAATGATGAGACGAATGATGTCTAAAATGGAGGAACTGGGAGGACTTCAAAAGGGTACGCATCAGCAGAAACTCTTTGCGTACTTCGAGAGGTATTACTTCTCAGTAATTGATAATTTCTCATCTATGCTCTATAATGAAGATGGCAAGCTATACGAGAAGATGAAGCTTGCCATGCTGCAAGGTACATATACGAACGATACCGACCCTCTGGGTCAGTCGCTTGGTGACGGAAAGTCGCCTGAAGTAGCGTGGGTAAAGAAACGTATCCAATACCTTATGTCTAAGTACTCCTTTGGTGACTACGACGCAAAGACGGCTGAAGGTGCTATCACTGTGCGTACCTCCGCACAGGCTGATGCAACAACGAACTCAATCGTTTTGCGCCTAACACCAGCAATGAAGTTATATCCTACAATCGCATACGGTACCACAATTATGCGTGGTGCTCGCACGGATGCTGGTAAGCCGTGTGAGATAGTCGTAGACATTAACGGCACCAGTGACCAGCAGCTATCTGTCAAGTCAGCTGACTACCTGCTCGACATTGGTGATTGGAGTTCGTATGTAATTAACGGTGCGCTGTCAATCATTGGTAAGCGACTCAAGCGATTGAAACTCGGTGATGAGAACGAACAGAAGGTGAAGATACTCATAGCTTCGCTTACGCTCGGTAATACCACCTCGTTAGAGGAAATTGATGTTCAGAATATATCTACGCTCGGAGGTTCACTCGATATGCGTGCTAATTATCGTCTGCGTAAGTTCCTCGCTGGCGGTTCATCACTATCAGAGGCACACTTCGCTGATGGTGGTGTACTCGAAGAAGTCGACTACCCAGCTTCCACGTCATACGTGGAATTAAAGAATCTCGATAAGCTCACGAATGAAAAATGCAACACAGAGGCATGCGCTCCGAATGTTATGAGTTACTTCGTCAGTGGGTGTGATAACCTTCAGCCGATTAAGATGCTCATTGGGATAATGGATGCACAGGTAGGGCAAGTTCCTCACTCCCTGCGTTACGTGCGCTGTGTCGGTTTCAATGAAACATTTACCGATGGGCGAGCATTCGATAAGCTGTCTCAGTTGGTAGACGGTACTTATCAGGGTATCGATGCAGAAGGTCAATATGGAAACGACCCATACCCAGTCTTGGACGGTACTATCAACCTCACCACTGGTGCGTATCGTGACACCTACGATGCCTTAATGACACACTATCCTAAGCTCAAGCTGAACATTGCTAAGTGGTGGATTCGCTTTGAGGACCCAGAGGTAAAGCGCATTTGTGTAGAAAACTGGGATAAAGACAGTGACGGAGAGCTAAGTATGGAAGAAGCAGCAGCTGTTAGTTCCATCGGGACTATTTTCTACAAAAAGAACGTTCACATCATTTAAGGAGTTGGGATTTTTGAAGAAGTAATATTTGGTTCAAGAGCTTTTGAAGAAGTAAATGTATCAGGGGCTATTATCATGCCAGGGCATTGCAAGGCAGTGTCAAATGGATGCTTCTTAAAAGCCACGGTAAATACTATAGACGTGCCATCTTCAGTAACATTTCTTGATAGTACATGTTTTATGAATAGTAAAAATAAAGAACTTAATTTTTCGTTCAAAAATACCTCCAAAAAAAGATATGGATATTGGGAGTTTCTGTACGCACAGATAGAGCGTATATACGTACCTGATGAGAGTCTTGAATTATACCGAGCTGTAGACTGGAATGTCAACCTGCCATTCAATCCTCTTAGTGAGTATCAAGAATGATACTCGCTGAGAGGGCGTATGTTTGTAGAAATGAATCTTGTCATATTGTTATCTGCTCGATATAATTCTAATGAGTCATCAGGGACATAAAGAGCTACAGCACGAATTCGTGAATTATATGAAGATAAAGCTGGTGGAGTAGAGCTCTACATATCACGATTCCTTTGTTTTTATCAATTGGATAACGAATAAACATTTGTCCTAAAGACTTAATAGTCGAAGGAAAATCGATGAGCCTGACAGATTGACAATATCCTATGCAGTTATCACCAAGTTCTTCAACCCCTTCCCAAAATCTAACATCAACTAAACCTGTACAATAAGCAAAAGTTTCATTTAATCGTCTCACATTATAGAAGTGTTGGAAATCATTTAGATTAGTGATATTACTATTGTTTCATAAATTTAGGTCCCTGATGGGATTAAAACATCATTTGAATACGTTTAATCCCATCGGGACTATTCTTTTGAAAAAAACAGAAGAATAAGGAATCTGCATGTCTTAACCTTTTACCAACATCAAAAAGACTTGGATATGAGAATTTAAAAAGAATGTTATTCTTTAGAATCAATAACTATTCCTAAGAGTGTAGATACTATAGATTGGTACACCTTCGGAGGTTCCAATGGAAGAAACCTTATGTCATTAAAGAATGTTATTGTAGAAAAGGGAAAGTTGTCATACATTCCAGAAGGCTTCGATAACAATATAAAGGATGTTGTTGACTACCCTTCTACCATATCTTCTTTTGGATGGGCTCAACCATCCTTGCGAGCGAAGATTACCATTTTAAGAGCCCCAACCCCTCCTAATATTGGAGATCGGTCACTCGGAGGTGGTGGGGTTATATATGTACCCGACGATGCAATAGAAGTTTATAAACATTCCGACATCTTGTCTCATGTTGCAGATAGAATTTACCCTCTCAGTGAGTATCATTCTTGATACTCGCTGAGTGGATGTAATCGAGATAGATAAGGAAAATCTTTCCACGCTTCCTTGTATCTTGGTAACGCAGTATCTGGTACATATACCTTTAAATCCGAAGGTATATGATTGTAAGTGTTTACATTGAAAAAAGTTCTGTCTGTGAATGGTATTTCGCTACAAATTACCACTATTTTAATGTTTTCACTAAAAAGGAAAGTTCGATATCCATGAGATTTAACCGTGGATGGAATCCATACCTCTTTTAGATTAGGTATATCTCTAAAAAAATATCAGCGTTTAAACTCTCTATTTTTGAAATGACGTAATGCTTTTTAAACTTACAATCTTATTATTGTTGTAAAATTTTAGTCCCGATGGGATTAAAACGGTATTCAAATGATGTTTTAATCCCATCGGGACTATGTTTGCTAAAAAGAACGTTCACATCATTTAAGGAGTTGGGATTTTTTTGAAGAAGTAATATTTGGTTCAAGAGCTTTTGAAGAAGTAAATGTATCAGGGGCTATTATCATGCCAGGGCATTGCAAGGCAGTGTCAAATGGATGCTTCTTAAAAGCCACGGTAAATACTATAGACGTGCCATCTTCAGTAACATTTCTTGATAGTACATGTTTTATGAATAGTAAAATAAAGAACTTAATTTTTCGTTCAAAAATACCTCCAAAAAGATATGGATATTGGGAGTTTCTGTACGCACAGATAGAGCGTATATACGTACCTGATGAGAGTCTTGAATTATACCGAGCTGTAGACTGGAATGTCAACCTGCCATTCAATCCTCTTAGTGAGTATCAAGAATGATACTCGCTGAGAGGGCGTATGTTTGTAGAAATGAATCTTGTCATATTGTTATCTGCTCGATATAATTCTAATGAGTCATCAGGGACATAAAGAGCTACAGCACGAATTCGTGAATTATATGAAGATAAAGCTGGTGGAGTAGAGCTCTACATATCACGATTCCTTTGTTTTTTTATCAATTGGATAACGAATAAACATTTGTCCTAAAGACTTAATAGTCGAAGGAAAATCGATGAGCCTGACAGATTGACAATATCCTATGCAGTTATCACCAAGTTCTTCAACCCCTTCCCAAAATCTAACATCAACTAAACCTGTACAATAAGCAAAAGTTTCATTTAATCGTCTCACATTATAGAAGTGTTGGAAATCATTTAGATTAGTGATATTACTATTGTTTCTAAATTTAGTCCCGATGGAACCTTTATCTAAACGCTCTTCGTATCTCCTTGTTAATAGTTGTGTCTTTCACTGCTGAATACACCTGCGTTGTCTTTATACTCTGATGACCTAATATGTGTTGTATAATAGGTAAGCTTACTCCCTTACTCAATAGCACAGTAGCGCACGTATGCCTGGCACAATGAAAAGTAATGTGCCTATGTATGTTGAATCGTTTAAGCACACGCTTCAGTATCAAGTTGCAGCGTGCGTTACAAGGTAGTTGAAACAGCTTACCAGTAGTGGTTTTGTTCTCTTGTATCATTGTTGCTGCCTTGCCTCCAAACATCTTAGAGATAGGTATCCTCACCTCATGGTCAGTCTTCTGCATACGCATCACCACCCACTTGTTCCGATAGATGTTCTTAATGTGCTGCTTAGTTACTTGCACGATATCCGAGAATCGAAGACCAGAATAGACGCTGAATAGAAAACCTTTAACCACCTTTCTCTCCTCTTCTGTTAAGTCTTCCTTCTCCTCCTTATCTTCTATCCTCCTCAGTTCTCTTTCTGTCAGCGATTGTTTCTGAACATTCTCCGTCTTGATATGATACTTGCGAAAAGGATAGACAGTCATCAGTTCCTCGTCGATAGCAAGATTGACGAATCTACGAAATATCTTCATAAACTTTGCTATGGTATTAATCGCATATCCAGCATTCTTTAGGAAGTTCTCGAAATCGCATATACATTTATAATCAATCTGAGTGAAGGTCATACCTTCTTTAAACCTCCTTAGTACCGCAAGCGCAGCCTTATGATTCGCAATCGTCCCAGCTGCATATGTCTCTTTGTCTATCTCCTCTTCCATCCAGTCGAGGAAAGAACTATCCTCTTTGTATGCAATCAGAGTAGGATTGTCGACCAATTTGTTAACATCACCAATATGCTTGATGACGTATTGCCCATCTACTTGTATCTGTATTAGTGCATTGTGCCCTTTTAATTCATTACTAAGCTCTCGGAGGATGTTCTGTATATTCATAATTGTAGGAAAGATGGACAGTAGGACGGGGTATATCCATCCTACAGCCCTGCTTTTAATAGAATTAAAGCACTCCCTTGTAATTTAATAGCAGCTGATTAGCCTGCTGAATATCCTTGGGAGTGTATATGTCTGTAATCAATATCGATGAATGTCGTGCCTGGTCTCTCACGGTAAGTATATCGGTGTTCGCACGCAGCATATTCGTGATACCTGTGTCTTTCAGGCTGTAGAACTTGTATCTGTCAGTCAGATTCAAGCTCGTACGGATATAACGACTCCAGTAATCTCTGAACGCCTTTTCTGTTCGTCGTTCATTTCCTGGTCTGAATTCATTACTAAAGAGAAAATACTGTCCTGGACTATCGAAGATACGCAGGTCTATCATTAATTTAATGACATGATCAGGAAGCGTTAAGAGAGCGTCGTTATGATTCTTTGCGATTGAACCATGAAGATATAATGTTTTCTTTGCTATATTAAAGTCTCCTACCTTAATATAACTCATCTCTTTTGGGCGCACAAATAAATAATGTAGAATATAGCAGGCAAGCAAGTAATGCTTGTTGTGCTTCATCAACCATTCCTTTATTCGCTCCAGGACATCATCAGGAATAACATCGCGGTTCTTAAACTGACCTCGACGCTGCACGATAGAAAAGTGTTCTGTAGGGTCTGAAGATATATAGCCTCGCTCCAATAGATACTTACAGAACGTCTTAATCCATGAGAGATAATTGTTTCTCGTTCGAAGTGTGTTATTCCTATCGACAAAAACGTACTCCAAAAATTGACCTACCATCTTGCTATCGAATTGATAAGTGTAATACAGATTGACGTTCTGCTTCTCCTTCCACTCTTTCAATATCTTAATCCTACTGCAATACGAAACAACAGACTCCTCACGCATGTTGTGTTCTTTAAGGAGTTTGAATAGATAAGCCTCGTACTTTGTGCACGCATCATCGAATGATGTGTACTCAAGAGGTTGTACGAGTTCCACCCATGGGTTCCAGCCTTGCATAAGTTTTTCAGTCAACCTTTTTATAAGGGCTTCTCCATATTCTCTCTGATTACGCTTACCTTTGATATGGTTGAGCATAAACTTCTTTATACGGAACTTTCCTCTCTCTGGGTCAAACGCAGAAAGAGATACATAACATTCAGAGGCTTGATGAAACTTAGGTGTTTTCCATCCTACAATCTCATTAATAGCCGTTTGTCTGTTTTTTGAAGAAAAATTTTTATTTGACATTTCTCAACTTTTTGCGTGAAATGCCCTATTGAATACTATTTTATCTAAATTGAGTAAAGTTCACCGACTTTTCACCGACCACTTTACCACCGACCACAGATATTAATCTGTAAGTCAGTATCTTTGTCTTAAATTAGTCGGGATGACCAGACTCGAACTGGCGACCACTGGTCCCCCAGACCAGCATTCTAAACCTACTGAACTACATCCCGCTCTTTTTAAGCAATGCAAAATTAGTTACTTTCCACCATATTAGCAAACTTTTGGACTTCTTTTTCTCTTATCCCAAGTTTATTTCGTACTTTTGTCCTATAATAAATCTGCACTAAGTACACATGCAATACATCATAACTTGCCCCGAACATATTGATACTTCTATCACGCTTCCCGCATCAAAAAGTATCAGTAATCGTGCATTGATTATCCAAGCACTTACAAAGGGAGGAATGATGCCAGAAAACCTATCGGATTGTGACGATACAGAGGTTATCATCCGTGGACTAAGTAAGCAGTCAGATGTGATAGATATCAAAGCTGCAGGAACAGCAATGCGCTTTATGACCGCTTATCTAAGTGCAACGGATGGAGAATATACAATCACAGGAACGGAACGAATGAAACATCGTCCGATTGGTATTCTCGTAGATGCACTACGTTATTTAGGGGCAGAGATTGAGTATGTTGGCGAAGAAGGTTATCCTCCACTCCACATCCGTGGCAGACAACTTGAAGGAGGTTCATTGCAGATACCAGGCAACGTCAGTTCGCAGTATATCTCTGCACTATTGATGATTGCGCCTATTCTGACAAAAGGATTAGAACTAAAGCTGACGGGTAACATTATTTCACGACCTTACATAGACCTCACATTGCATCTTATGCATGAGTTTGGTGTATCGGCAGAATGGTCAGACTTTGATACAATTAGCGTAAAGTCACAAGCCTATCAGCAACGTGCCTACACAATAGAAAGTGATTGGAGCGCAGCAAGCTATTGGTATGAGATACTTGCTCTGACAGATGACACACGCTCAAAGGTAGCTTTGCAAGGACTGAAAGATGGTTCACGACAAGGCGACTCGGCTGTGCGTTACATCTTCTCCCTATTAGGAATAAAGACAAGTTTTAAGGATAAAGATTCTAACGGCTTACCAGAAGCGATATTGACACGCCATTCTCGAATGCTGAACAGAATGGAGTATGACTTTACCAATCAGCCAGACTTGGCCCAAACGCTCATCGCTGTGTGTCCGATATTAGGAATACCCTTCCATTTCACAGGCTTAGGTACGCTAAAAATTAAAGAGACTGACCGCATTGACGCTATGAAGAGAGAGATGGAGAAGTTAGGTTATATCCTCTATGATGAGAATGGAACAGAGCTTTCATGGAATGGTGAACGTTGCGAACCAATGGCAGAACCCATCATAGAAACCTACGAAGACCATCGCATGGCAATGTCGTTTGCCCCATTAGCTATCAAATTGGGTGAGATACGTATCAATAACCCAGAGGTAGTTTCTAAGTCTTATCCTCACTATTGGGACGATTTACGCAAAGCGGGCTTCCATATACAAGAAGTGGATTAACCTACTCACAGAGCCGCTCAAACAATAAACGAAGTAAAAGAATGAATATATTTTTCATTGGCATAGGTTCTCTTTTAATCTTAGCGATTATAGCTGCTATCGCAACAAAGCTCACCAAGAAGAAAGAAGGTGAGCCAGATATTGTCATGCCGACATCTGGGGATTGTTCTTCTTGTGACGGAACAGACGACAAATGTGAACAGGTATGTATGATGGAAGCAGCTGTAAAAGGCGTAGAATACTATGACGATGAAGAACTTGATCGTTTTCGTGGTAGGCCGTCTGACCAATATACCGACGAGGAAGCTGAGGAGTTTGCAACGGTTCTTTATACGATGCAACCCCATGAGGTGAAAGGTTGGAACAGAAGCCTTATCCTTCGGGAAATCAACCTACCCAATCAAATTAAAGATGAATTGATAACAATGATAGAAGGTTAAGCCTGTTATATCTGTATCTATTGCTGTCTGAAGATACATGCTTTAGAACAGAACAATAAAATAAAATGTGAAGAAAAGAGTATTAAGACATATTATCCCCTCTCTGTTGGCAATCAGTGTACTAACAATTATTAGTTGCTCAACAAAGAATAACACCGCGCAAACGCGTTGGTGGCATGCCTTCAATACACGTTATAACGTCTACTATAACGGTGCACAAGCTTATATTGATGGTTCATTAGAGAAGGAGAAGGGAAATAAGGATAACTTCACAGAACTCATCCCACTCTATACTGTCGGCAATAAGAATAGTCGTGACTTAGGAAAGGGTAACTTCGATAGGGCTATAGAAAAGGCTGAGAAGGCGATTGCAAAGCATAGTATCAAGAAAAGACCAGAATGGACAAAGAGCAGACGAAAGACAGAAAAGGACATAGAATGGCTATCACGCCGTGAATATAACCCCTTCTTATGGAAGGCATGGATGCTCATGGGGCGTTCACAATTCCATAAAAGGTGCCTTTTGAAGAAGCGGCTGCTACCTTTGCTTATATGAGCCGCATCTACAAAGGACAACCTGCAATCTATGGGAAAGCGAGGGCTTGGTTAGCTAAGTGTTACATAGAACAAGACTGGCTCTATGATGCTGAGGATGTCATTCGGAATATGCAGCGCGACTCTTTGGACTGGCGAGCTGTGAAAGAGTGGGACTATACCTATGCTGATTATTACCTGCATTCAGGTGAGTTTGAGAAGGCTGTTCCTTTATCTCCAAAAGGTTATCAAGCATGAAATGCGTAAGAAGCAGAAGGCTCGTGAGTTGTATCTACTTGGACAGGTATTGGCTTCACTCGGCAGAAATGAGGAAGCTTACAAAGCGTTCCAACGTGTAATTCGTACCAACCCTCCCTATGAATTAGAGTTCAATGCACGTATTGCACAGACTGAAGTTACCGCTAAGGGGCAGACGAAGAAGATGATTAGTAAGCTCAAGCAAATGGCTGCTTCGGACAATAACAAGGAGTATCTTGACCAAGTGTATTACGCTATGGGCAATATACACCTTGCTGCACGAGATACGCTTGCAGCCATTAATGCATACGAGTTAGGTAACAAGAAGGCAACAAGAAGTGGTATTGAGAAAGGCGTATTACTGCTCCACCTCGGTGATCTCTACTGGGCAAAGGAACGCTTTGGAGATGCTAAACGATGCTATGGAGAAGCGATCGGACTCCTTGATAAGGACCGCAAAGACTATGAGCAGTTGTCTGAACGTTCAAAGATATTGGACGAATTAGCACCTTATACAGATGCTGTACAGCTCCAAGACTCGCTTCAATATCTTGCAAAATGTTCTGAACAAGAGCGTAATACTGCGATTGATCGTGTTATCACAGCCCTTAAGAAGAAAGAAAAAGAAGAACGACAGCTGCAGACTGCAATGAATAATGGACAGCAGCAAGGTATGGATGGCAACTTTGGAAACAATAACCTTGGGACGCCTAAGCCTTTAAATAATAGACAACAGCAAGGAAATACGTGGTATTTCTATAACCCAACAGCGGTTCAACAAGGTAAGACTACCTTCCAACAACTATGGGGTAAACGAGAGAATATTGATAACTGGCAGCGCATTAATCAAAGTGTTGTGGGCAAAATAGGCAATACCAACATGCCTATTGAACTTACAGAGCGGCAAAGGGATTCTATCATGCACGCTGAAGCACGACAGGATTCTATCAAACAAGCAGCTGACTCGCTTAAGAATGACCCTCATAAACGTGAGTATTATCTGTCACAGATACCGTTCACTGCGGAACAGCTGGAGGCAAGTAATAAGATATTAGAAGATGGTTTGCACCATTCTGGTGTTATCTTTAAGGACAGACTCGACAACCTTCGGTTAGCTGAAAAGGCCTTAAGGCGTGTCAGTGACAACTATCCTGACTATGAACAGATGGATGATGTGTACTATCATCTCTACCTACTCTACATGCGTAAGAATGAACCACAGGTGGCTGAGAACTATGTTACACGCCTAAGTCAGAAGTTCCCAAAGAGTAAGTGGACTGCTCTCCTTACTGATCCGTACTACAAACAGAATCTTCGTTTCGGTGTACAGATAGAAGATTCACTTTATGCCGCAACCTACGAAGCCTTCAAACAAGGCCGATATGGTGAGGTAGCAGCTAATACTCACATCTCTAATTCACGCTTCCCAATGGGTGCCAATAGGGATAAGTTCCTCTTCATTGGAGGCTTAGGTAAGCTGAACAATGGCGATCCTACGGGTTGTGTCAATGACATGAAAGAGGTTGTACAGAAGTATCCTAACAGTCGTATAAGCGAGATAGCGGGTATGATTGTTAATGGTGTGCAAGCTGGCAAGAAGCTGCGTGGAGGTAAGTTTGACCTTGACGACATCTGGAGCTATCGTGCAAACGTAATGAAAGATAGCGATAGCATACAACAAGCTAAGCTTTCTTCAGAGCGTGATATAGACTTTAAGTTCCTGTTAGTGTACCACCCTGACTCCCTGAAAGAGAATAAGTTACTATTCGAATTAGCACGATTCAACTTCACAAACTTCCTCGTTCGTAACTTTGAAATTGAGATAGAAGACCTCAATGGCTTACATCAGATGCAGGTATCAGGCTTCCGTAGCTTTGATGAGGCTTATCAATATGCACGCCAATTATTCGCATCACAGGCTGTAGTACAGCAGATGGGCAAGAGCACAAAGGGTATTATAATCAGTGATAAGAACCTTAAACTGATAGGAACAATATACAGTTATAAGGACTACGAGGCGTTCTATGCAAAGCATTTTGCACCTTTAGTAGTGACACAAAGATACTTACTGAGTGAGCCAGCTGAGGTTGCTACACCACGTGAACGCGATATACAGCAGGAGATAGAACAGAAACATGCAAATGATCCAGACCTCTATCCTGACACGCAGGACGTACCTGTTGACAACACGATGACTATCCCAATGGAGGAGGCAAAGCCTAAGAAGACAGAACAGAAGGTCGTTGAACAAGATAACAACACCTTTGAGATTCCTGTAGAGGACAAGAAGCCAGTTGTAGAAGATAAGAAACCTGCAACTGAGAAGAAGCCTATAATAGAAGAAAAGAAGCCTATAACGGAGGAGAAAAAGCCTGTACTGGACGACAACAGCACCTACTTCATACCAGAGGAGGAGCCTGCAAAGCCAACTACTCCTGTGACACCGGCTAAGCCAACAGTGCCAACACCTCCAGACAAGACAACTAAGCCTGTTATACCAGCTAAGCCTACGACTCCAATAGCACCTGCAAAGACAACAAAACCGGTGGCAACGGACAAGTCTGCTAAGCCTACAGCACCAAAGGCGCAACAGCCTTCTACGCAGAAGTCGCAGACCACTCCTGTGCAGAAAAAGAAGGTTTCGGATGACGGTCCGATAATCTACTTCGGTGATGAAGTTCCACAACAGAACAAGACAAACAACAAGAATAATAAAAAGAACCAGCCCATCCAGAACGATATCGAAGATGAATACTACGATTTGGAGGGGTTCTAAGGAAAGGAGATAACAGCTATGAGCAATGGATTGTTACTTTGGGTAGATGATGAGATTGAGTTGTTAAAGGCTCATATCATCTTCCTTGAGAAGAAAGGATACGAAGTGGTGACGGTCAGCAATGGTACTGATGCCATCGACCAATGCCAAACACAGACATTCGATCTCGTTCTCTTGGACGAGCAGATGCCTGGATTATCAGGTTTAGAGACGTTACAACGTATTAAGGAGATTCAACCTGCCACACCTATCGTCATGGTAACGAAGAGTGAGGAGGAAGACATAATGAACCAGGCTATCGGTGCAAAGATTGCCGATTACCTCATTAAGCCTGTCAACCCTAATCAGATTCTCCTTACACTAAAGAAGAATATCCACCAAAAAGAGATTGTTACGGAAGTAACTCAAAGCGGTTATCAGCAGAACTACCAACAAATTGCTATGCAGATAGCCGACTGCCGAACATTCAATGATTGGAAGGAAGTCTATCGGAAGCTTGTACATTGGGAACTGGAACTAAGCAGTGCTGATAGCAATATGACCGAGATGCTGAAAATGCAAAAGGAAGAAGCCAACAATGGTTTTGCTAAATACATTGCGAAGAACTATCTTGATTGGGTAGCACCACAAGACAACAAAGTCAGCAATAGCTTCTCTAAATTGGCTGGACAGAAGAAACAGCCGACGAACAACGCTGATAATCGTCCGTTGCTAAGTACTGATATCTTCAAAAGTAAGGTATTCCCACTCATTGACAAAGGTGAGAAAGTGTTCCTCATCGTCATTGATAACTTCCGACTCGACCAATGGCGCATTCTCTCAAAGAGATTGGCGACATGTTTGACATTGAAGAAGACCTCTACATGAGTATTCTTCCAACTGCCACACAGTATGCTCGTAATGCTATTTTCAGTGGTCTTATGCCAAAGCAGATAGCAACAATGTTCCCAGAACTATGGGTAGACGAAGACGAGGAAGAAGGTAAGAACCTTAACGAGGAACCACTCATACAGACACAGATAGACCGCTATCGCCGACATGATAAGTTCTCTTATCATAAGATTAACGACTCTACTGGTGCCGACAAGTTCATGCAACAATATAAGAACCTTGCGCAGAACGACCTCAATGTACTTGTAGTAAACTTCGTCGACATGCTTTCTCACGCTCGCACAGAAATGAGAATGATACGTGAATTAGCAAGTAACGAGAGTGCATATCGCTCTATTACGCTTAGTTGGTTCCAACATAGCGTATTGGCAGATGTATTCAAAGAGTTGGCACAGTCTGACTATAAGGTCATCATTACAACTGATCACGGCTCTATCCGTACGACAAATCCAGTCAAGATTATCGGTGACCGCAATACAAATACCAATCTGCGTTATAAATTAGGAAAGAGCCTCAACTACGATGCACGTCAGGTATTTGCTATCAAGAATCCTCATCTTGCACAGCTACCTGCGCCAAACCTCAGCACAAGCTATGTCTTTGCTACTGGCGATTCGTTCTTTGCCTATCCGAATAATTATAACTATTACGTCTCTTATTATAAAGATACATTCCAGCACGGAGGTATCTCAATGGAAGAGATGATAGTGCCATTGGCAACACTCAGTCCGAGGAAGAGGTAAGAGGAAGCCTCCCCCAACCCCTCCGAAAGGAGGGGAGATTTCCTCAAAAGTTATCTACAAGATGAGCCAGAGAGTTTGTCGTATAAGGAAATGAATATCTAAAGAAAAGGATGGTTGTGGCAGAAATGGTCAGAAATAGAAATCTATAAAGCTATCAAAGACTTATAAAAAACTATTGATTGCCAAGCTACTTATAACCAACTACCGCATAAACAGAATAAAAAGAAAACAATATGGAAATTACAATCAAAAGCCTCGATACCATCCATGAGGCTGCAAAAGAATTTGTCAAGGGGATGGGTGATGGAAAGGTATTCGCTTTCTACGGAAAGATGGGTGCTGGAAAGACCACTTTTATCAAGGCTCTTTGCGAGGTCTTGGGCGTAGAAGATGTTATCACCTCTCCTACTTTCGCTATCATCAATGAATATACTGACGGTAAGGGCGACCCAATCTACCACTTTGACTTCTATCGTATTAAGAAGTTGGAAGAAGTATATGACATGGGATATGAGGACTACTTCTATAGTGGTAACCTCTGCTTGTTGGAATGGCCAGAACTCATCGAGGAGATTCTGCCTGAGAACGTAATCAAGGTTACAATCGAGGAACAGGCTGACGGGACTCGTAAACTAAGCTGCTAACGATAAAAAGATAGGGGTCAATCAAAAATATATAGACTTTTGTGGACGAAAATGGAAAGAAATGTATTATCTTTGTACTCAGTTGTAACTAAAATCATTAGACATGAACTCGTTCAGCCATTTTAAGAACCTATTTAACACAGAGAATATAAATGCATCTTCATATAATGCGTTTATCCCTGTGCATCTTTCTTTGAATACATCTCATAGTATTCGCAACAAGAAAGATGAACCAAATGAAGAGTATTACAAATGGCAGTTTTTCTATGCTTTGGTCTCTTCTGGATTGTATGCAAAAGATTATATAGGTGCAGAAGTGCATTTCCCCAAAGGAAATGTTTCATCTGCTCCAATAAAATTTGACGGAGCAATATTTGATGATAAAGATTGGTTTTCACATTATGAAAAGTACCATACTAATAAAGACCAATCAGCATTGGATTGGTTAAGAAAACATCTTATTGCTGTTATCGAGTTTAAGAAAGAGAATAGCAAAAATATAGAAGCGGTTTGGAATCAGCAACTAAAACCCGCATTGAAAGAATGCGAGAATAGTTTCTGTCTGGGTATTATGTATGATACAGAGAAATTATACCTTTTCAAGAAGCAAGATAATTATTACATCAGATTCGATGATGGATATAATATTAAAAAAAGAGCAAAAGTTCTACAAAAGAATTGAATTTACATTTGCCTGATTCATACTACAAACTGCCTAATTTTTCATCAGTTGATACAACGAGTATTCAATCCGACTATTGATAGAAGTAAGCGTACAATTGATGAATTGGATATTATCACAGGTGCATATAGTTTGCAATTGTCTGAGGGTATTGCTGCTATAATCCGCACAATGGATAAAAGTAAGTTTGAAGAATCAACGTGGATATGAAATGTTGATACAGATACTTGCACTTAAAAATTTTTGACGAGAAAAAGAAGCCAAAAAAAGTAAAAACAATATTTGGAATTCTATAAAACAGAAGAAGAACGCGATGCTATCGATTTGAAATTCTATGTAACTCCTCAAGAAAAAGAATTACATAGACTTATCAGATGATAATGTCATTTCATTTGTTGATAGAATGAGAGCATTGTACAATGCAGCTTCGCAAGAGTACACTTTCATAGTGGATTATACAGATACTAATACTATCAATTGGAAGAAGACAGAACATATTAGAGTTATTTCTGAAATTGTAGAGCAGTTTCAGGATTATAGTTTTGTGTTATCTCAAAAAAACAGATTTGTACCAAATTGTATTTTATAAGTTTGCTAGCGAATTCTCGAAAAGCAGATAAAGGTCAATTTGTAACACCTATACCTCTTATTGACTTCCTTGTAAATATTGTTAATCCTAAGATAGGAGAAAAGATTATAGATCCCACAGCAGGTATTGCAGATTTCTTGTCTGTTTCGTTTGTAAATTCTAAGCAAACCTTAGATGATAAGAATTTCTATGGAATAGATAATGATGAGCAAATGATTATGTTGGCCCAACTAAATATGTTGCTCAATGGAGATGGAAATTCAATTCTCAGATACAAACCAGACAAAGGCTCAATCGTGTGGAAATTTGACGAAAGAGACAATTTAGTTGAATTGAATCCTAAATTACACAAGAATGGTAATTGGGACAATTGGAGAGATGAAACTAAATTGAAGAAATTTAATGTAGTCCTTACTAACCCCCCGTTTGGTAATGGTCGAAAATACATTCCAACAAGCGACTATGATAGGGAAGTTGCCGAGATGTACGAATTGTGGAATATAGCAAGGAGTGGCAATGGCATTGATTTAGGATTGATTTTCCTTGAGAATGCTTATCGTATTTTAGGCGAAAATGGAAGAATGGGAATCGTGCTATCCAACTCGATTGCATCCATTGCGGAGTTTGAAAAAGCACGTGAGTGGCTGTTGGCTAAAATGCGTATTGTGGCTTGCTTTGATATGCCTGCAAATGTATTTGCAGAAACAGGTGTAAATACAACTGTAATTATTGCATACAAACCGACTTCAAAAGAATTGAAAAAATTGCAAAATCAAGACTATCAAGTTTATATGCGTAGTATTGACAATGTTGGATACAAAGTGTGTACAGATGATAGAATTAAACGATTTGAACCAATATACAAGCGAAATGCTAAAACATTTGATACATTAACAGATAATGAAAGTACCCCACTATTACTAGAGGATTTCTCAGAGACTGTTAGTGAATTTAAAGAATGGTGTTTACAACAAGAAGAAACCTTACAAAAAATATTCCTATAATATGAAGTCCATTATAACAACCTTCAAGTCTATCAAAGGGAAAGATTGTTTGTTGTCTTCATCGTTGCACAAACAAATAAATGTAGCCAATGAGAATTACCTTCCTCTTGGGGAGTTTATTGTCACGAAAAACTTAACAGGAATGATTTAGGTAAAGAAGTGGGCTCTATCAATTATGTTAGTGGCTCAAATTTCTTTTTCATAAAGACTAAAGCTCTTCAAGCGTTTAGTTTTTTACCTATATTAAATTCGGAAAGTACAGAATCAATAATGCCACAAGCTTTTGTTGACCATAATCTAAAAGCTGGAGATATAATACTTTCTAAAGATAGTAATATTGGAGAAACTGTCATATTGGATAAGGACTATCCTAATTATATGCTTTCTGGAGCATTATACAAGTTGCCATTAAATGAAATTGACAAGTTCTATATTCTTGCGTTTATTAAACATAGCTACTTTAGAGAACAGTTAAATCGTTTAGTGCCGAAAGGCGCAACCTTAAGACATGCTGGAACAAAGTTCTTGGATTGCAACATACCTTTTTCCTGTAAACAACAAGGATGCAATAATCAATCATGTATCAAACATAACTAGAAAGATTTTCGAGATAGAAATTGAGATAAAAAAACGAGATAGTGAGATAAATAATATAATAGAGACAGAACTTGTTAACAATCAGAAGTCCAACTCTGTTTATAATTTTACTCACGCTAAATATAGCCAACTTTCAATTGGAAAAACGACTTGATACGGGTGTATATTCTAATACATTTCAGCGAACAACCCATCTGTTAACTAACTATAAATTCAGGGGTCTTCTATGTTGATGCAAATAAAATTAGAAGTGGTAGTACGCCCAAAATAAGGGATATATCGAATTATAGCCAAGGCTGTTTAAGGTGGATTACCCCTACTAATTGTTCGGATTGGGGTTTTATTCAAACACATGAGAAAATCTCAACACCGACAAAGAACAATTTAAGCGAGGATGCAGTATTGCTTATTAACAGAACTTCAAGAGGTGGTAAGGGTGAATATGTTGGTATAGGTACTTTTTATGATTATGATGCATACGGCGATGGACACCATAATCAAGGTATTTATCGCATCACAGGATATAGTAAAGAACTTCTTGTTTTCATTACTACATTTATGAACACAAAGATGATGAGAAAATATTGTTCTGATCTTAGTGTAGGTTCTAAGATGAAAGAGATTAAGTCAGAACAATTTTTATCAATACCTATTCCTGCGCTAGAACCCAAAGTTCTAAAGCGAGTATATAAACTTTTCTATACGGAGAACTTTGATAAAAGCATAGACAATATATTATCTATGCAGCCTTCTAATGTCGGATTATTTCATTTAAGTATAGCAGAATATATACTTAGACATTATCTAAACTCTGTTTTAGATATGATAATCGACAACATTGATTTTAATATAGTAAACAACAAAATTATAAGATAGGTAATAACGGTGGCCGCATTAAAATGGTCACCGTTATTGTTTATATTTTCAATCCTCGATTTTGTCTTCTGCTTGTCAGTAATCCTAATGCTTCCATAAACTCATCTTATGCTGAATAAAACGAACAAACTTCTAGCATTAACATAAATTGTGCAACAAAGGGACTGAGTATTGATACTGCTTGATGTATTATTTATCTTTGAAAGCGTGATTTTAGACTGGTGTTTTACACTTCGTGAGCCTCTATACCTTCCTCCACATATCCCTATCCTTCCCGTCATATCTTTGTCTCTTGAAATAACACAAAAGTACTCTACTTTTGTTCCGTTAGACCTGACTGAAAGCCCTATGCGCAAGGGCGAGTAATCATTTCAAAATAATCGAATTATGACGATAAACGAATTATTGGGCAAACCTGTGTGGCAGATGACTGGTAAGGAATTGCTCTTCTTGGCACAACACGGAAATATGTCCACGAATAGGGGAACAACAAAGGCTTCCTCCAAAGAAGAAAGACAGTATGTCTACGGCTTGGCTAGCATTGCACGCCTCTTTGGGTGCAGCCTGACTACGGCTAATCGTATCAAGCAGAGTGGTAAAATCAATCGTGCCATCACACAAGTAGGTCGCAAGATTATTGTTGATGCTGACCTTGCGCTGGAGTTAGCTGGACGAAAGACAGGAGGACGATGATGGACATAGCTGATTATGAAAATATTTGGAAAGCCTCGCTCATCCATGTAACGGACGAGTTCTCGCTTCCTCCCGTCGTTCTAGCCACCATCAGCACATAGGGTAATTTCAGTGTATCGACAGGCAAGGCGAAAGCAAAGAAGACTTTCAATGTGAGCGCCATCGTTGCTGCAGTCCTTGTCAATAGGCAGGTGTTGGACTAGTTGTGAAGCACTTGGCACAGTCGTAAAATATCTTTACATCACATACGGTTTATACTGCTAAAGAAAGAGATGTAAATACGTTTTTAAGTGCACTTGTTATCCTCAGCATTTCAAGACGTTACAAAGTCATACAAAAAAGGTGCTTTATAAGCCTCTTAAAGGGCGTTAGTAAGACCTCAAAAGGGCGTCTTTTAGAAGCCAATTAAGGCTCAATTCGAATGCAATTAAGCATCAATTGAAAATGTATAGATAAAAAAATAGGACAAATCAGGTTGATTTGTCCTATTCTGTTTATGTATGTAATGTTGTGTTACATCTTATTTCTTGTGTATCATCAGACTCCGTGAAGTCAACATACTCACCTTCGCTGTCTGGAATTACCTGCTTACGGCGTTCCTCTATTGGGCGATTATCGATAATAGTATTCTCTGTAGAGCTTGGTTCTTGATACTGATAGTTGTTAGGATTAAACTGACGACGTGCGCGTGTCATCTGCTTATAGAAAGCAAAAGCCACCCATAAGATAATCACAAAAAATGCTATAAAAAAGAAGAACGCAAACTTCAGAATAAAAGCAATAATTGACATAGCTTTGAACTTATACCCCTTACTGTTGTGTTGGGGATTGTTTTACGATAGCTGATAGTATCACATACCATGCAATGATGATAGCAAATGACGAGATACCAAAGATGACTACCAATGGACAACAAGTAATCAAGAAGAGATACTTCACCTCATTACCCTTGAATGACCAGTGCTTGAACTTTAAAGCAAACATTGGGATCTCTGATACAAGTAGCCATGAACTAATAAGAATACCTGCAAGGAGGAAGTATAAAACCCAAGGACGAGTCTCTAACTTCTCCCCTACACCTACAAGAAGTGAACCCCAAAAGAGTGCATTCGCTGGTGTTGGCAATCCTATAAAACCTAATGACTGACGTTCATCAAGATTGAACTTTGCAAGACGCAATGCCGAGAAAGCTGCCATGATAAAGGCTGTATAAGGCAGATAGTCACGTAATGGCTCAAGAAAAACAGGATAAGACATTACGTATAACTGTGAAAAAATGATAGCTGATGGTGCTGCACCGAAAGTAATAACGTCTGCCAAAGAGTCTAACTCCTTACCAATAGGAGAACTAACATTCAGTAAGCGTGCCACCATTCCATCAAAGAAATCAAACACAGCACCTATAATAATAAATAGCAAAGCAACCTCTATCTTGCCTGCAAAAGCAAAACCAATAGCGATGCAACCAGAGATAAGGTTGCAACAAGTAATACTATTAGGAATATGTTTCTTCATCTTTACTTGTTATTTGGCTTCAACTTAGCAATCACTGTTTGGTCACCTGTTGTCGACTGTCCCATCTTAACACATACCTCAGAGCCGACAGGAAGGAAGATATCAACACGACTACCTAACTTAATGAAACCAAGATGCTCATCAATATAACAATCTTCACCGGGTTTAGCGTATGTCACGATACGGCGTGCCATAGCACCTGCAATCTGACGACAGAGGATGTCTGTACCATCAGGAGTTGTGATGATAGTATCTGCATGTTCGTTCTCCTCACTTGCCTTAGGGAGCCAAGCCTTGTGGAAGTTACCATCAAAATGCTGTACAGACTTACTACTCCATCTACAGGGAACCAATTGGCATGAACGTTCCATAGACTCATAAAGATTGAAATCATCAATCGGCGGTCATGGAAATATTCGTTTTCGTCTACTTCTTCTATAACAACGATATGGCCGTCGGCTGGAGCCACGACAATACCTTCCGTATCCTCACTACCAAAATAGCGGATAGGACACCGATAGAAGTTAAGTACTATACCATAGACAGTACCGAACACGACTGTAAAAATCCAAAATGGTATCTTCGTTGGAACTGCAAACCAGAGAACCAAAGCTATAAGGACAAGACCTATACCTCCGTAGAGCAATGTATTTGTCCCTTCGTGATGGATTCTAATCTTTTTGAGTTTCTTTTTTATTTTTCCCATGGTCGATAAACGACGTATTTGTTTTGTTGCAAAGGTACTTCTTTTTTGTCATTTCCACAAATTTTCACTCTCAATCTTTTGTTATGTCGGCTTTTCATAGTAACTTTACAGCTCAAAAACGCATAAGTTCAATGGAAGATTACGTACATTTACACGTCCACACCAATTATTCTATTCTTGATGGTCAGTCTAAGGTTACACGCCTTGTTGATAAGGCTATTGCAGACGGAATGAAGGGTATGGCGATTACTGATCATGGTGTAATGTTCGGCATAAAAGAGTTTGCTGACTATTGTGCTAAGGTCAATAAAGGTAGGAAAGAGAAGGGTGAAGAGCCTTTCAAAGCCTATCTTCGGATGTGAGATGTATGTAGCACGTCGCACAATGCATGATAAGGATAAGAGTATGCATGATAATTCAGGCTACCACCTTATCGTATTGGCAAAGAACTATACAGGATACAAGAACCTTATTAAACTTGTATCTAATGCGTGGGTAGATGGTTATTACTATCGTCCCCGAACAGACCGTGAGCAGCTTGAGAAGTATCATGAAGGACTGATTGTGTGTACAGCTTGTATTGCAGGTGAAGTCCCTAACAAGATTATACATGATGATATCGAGGGGGCAAGAGAAGCTTGTGAATGGTATCATCGTGTCTTTGGAGATGATTTCTACCTTGAGTTGCAACGTCATGAAGTAAAAGACCCAAGTTTAGTGGCAAACCGTGAGGCTTATCCTTTACAGCAGAAAGCTAATAAAGTACTCATGAAGTTTGCACAAGAATATGGTATAAAGATCGTATGTACCAATGACTGTCACTTCGAAGACAAGGAGACCGCCGAGGCACATGACCACTTACTCTGTCTTTCAACAAATGAAGATTTAGATGATCCTAAGCGTATGCGTTACTCTAAACAAGAGTGGTTTAAAACGCGTGCAGAGATGAATGAGATATTCTCAGACATCCCAGAAGCTATGACGAATACGCTGGAAATCTTAAATAAGGTAGAGACTTATGATATTAATCATGGTCCTATCATGCCTTTCTTCCCCATCCCAGAAGACTTCGGAACGGAAGAAGAATGGAAAAAGAAGTTCACTGAGGAAGACTTATACAAGGAGTTTACCACCGATGAGAATGGCGAGAATCCTCTTCCCCCTGAAGAAGGACAGAAGGTTATCGACCGTTTAGGAGGCTATGAGAAGATGTATCGTATTAAGTTCGAAGCCGATTATCTTGCGAAGTTAGCTACGATGGTGCCAAAAAAACTATATGGCGACCCTCTTTCTGACGAGGTTAAGAATCATATTCGCTTTGAGTTACACGTCATGAAGACGATGGGTTTCCCTGGTTACTTCCTCATAGTACAAGACTTTATCAATGCTGCACGACAGGAATTAGACGTGATGGTGGGTCCAGGTCGTGGATCAGCTGCTGGTTCTGTAGTGGCTTATTGCTTAGGAATTACGCAGATTGATCCATTGAAGTATGACCTACTTTTTGAGCGATTCCTCAACCCTGACCGTGTCAACCTCCCTGATATTGATACCGACTTCGATGATGATGGCCGCGGACGTGTGCTGCAGTGGGTAATGGATAAGTACGGACACGAGAACTGTGCACATATTATAACCTACTCTACGATGGCTACAAAGAACTCTATCAAGGACGTTGCTCGCGTAGAGAAACTACCGTTGGATGTCTCTAATGCCCTTTGTAAGGCGATTCCAGAACGCTTACCTGATGGCATGAAGATGAACTTAACGAATGCTATCAAGTGTACCCCAGAGTTGCAGAATGCAGAGGTTAGTGAAGACATAAGGGAGCGTAATACTATTAAATACGCCAAGATGCTGGAGGGGACAGTACGTGGAACGGGTATCCATGCCTGTGGATTCATTATCTGTCGTAACCCTATTGATGAATGGGTACCTATCTCTACGGCAACAGACCCAGACTTCCCAGAGAAGAAAGTACCTGTGACCCAGTATGATGGTCACGTGATTGAATCTACTGGTCTTATCAAAATGGACTTTCTCGGACTGAAAACTCTCTCCGAGTTAAAGGAAGCTTGCAAGGTTGTTAAGCAGACAACTGGCGACGTGATTGACCTTGAGAAGATTCCTATTGATGACGAATTGACCTACCAACTCTATCAACGTGGACAGACCGTTGGTACTTTCCAGTTTGAGTCGGCAGGTATGCAGAAATACCTTCGTGAGCTTCATCCGACCGTGTTTGAAGACCTCATCGCCATGAATGCGCTCTATCGTCCGGGTCCAATGGACTATATTCCTGACTTTATCAAGCGTAAGCATGACCCATCTTTGGTAAAGTACGACATCCCATGTATGGAGAAGTACCTCAAAGACACATACGGTATCACAGTCTATCAGGAGCAAGTAATGCTCTTGAGTCGCCAGTTGGCGAACTTTACACGTGGTGAGAGTGATGCCCTTCGTAAGGCAATGGGTAAGAAGATGAAGGCTATCGTTGACAAGATGAAGCCTAAGTTCATCAAGCAAGGACAAGAGAACGGACACGACCCACAGGTTCTTGAGAAGATATGGAGCGACTGGGAGAAGTTTGCCAGCTATGCTTTCAATAAGTCACATGCCACTTGCTACTCATGGGTAGCTTATCAGACAGCTTACATGAAGGCGCATTATCCAGCCGAATATATGGCTGCGTTGATGACACGCCGCTTCAGTCAAATTACCGAAATCACAAAGTTGATGGAGGAATGTAAGGCATTGAAGATTGCAACCCTTGGTCCTGATGTCAACGAGAGTCAGATTGGCTTTGGTGTGAATAAGCATGGTGAGATTCGCTTCGGACTCTCTGCTATCAAGGGAATGGGTGCAAGTGCGGCTGATAGTATTGTACGTGAACGCATGGAGAATGGTCCTTATAAGGATATATACGACTTTGCTGAGCGTGTCGACCTCAGTAATGTGAACCGCAAAGCATTTGAAAGTTTGGCTTATAGTGGTGGTTTCGACAGCTTCGGTTTACAGCGAGAACAATACTTTGCAGTAACTGCAAAGGGTGATTTATTCTTAGATACTATTGTCCGTTATGGGCAGCTTTTTCCAAGCCGAAAAGGCACAACAACAGAACTCCCTCTTCGGAGGTATGGATGCTATTGATGTAGTACATCCTATTGCGCCAAAAGGCAGAGAAGTGGCCAGTCATTGAGAAATTAAACAAGGAGCGTGAACTTGTTGGTATCTATCTGTCAGCCCACCCACTCGATGAATACAGTGTTGTACTGAATAACATGTGTAACGCTCGTTGCTCTATGATAGGTCGCAATGCGAATATGACAGAATTGGCAAAAAGCTGACGAAGTGACATTTGGTGGTATTGTCACATCCGTAAATGAACGTTTTCTCACAAAAGACAGGAAAGCCTTTTGGCTTTGTCACGATAGAAGACTTTGAAGGAACAGGGCGAATTAGCTCTGTTTGGTGACGACTGGGCACGGTGGAACAACCTCCTGAAGATGAACTACACCGTCTATATAACAGCTAAAGTGTCAGCCTCGTTATCGCAATAATCCTGACATGTTAGAGCTAAAAAGTGCAGAAGATTGAGCAACTCTATGACGTGAAACAAAAATCGTTTGGAACGCTTTACCATCTCTATGGATGCAACAGCTTTAGACGATGCCTTCGTTTCGGAATTAGCAACAGTCATCGAGGAACACATCGGTAACACACAACTTTACATACAGTTGCGAACGCCTGACAACACAGTTCTTATGCTAAGGAGTAAGAATGGTGGCGTTAACGTCGACCGTACGCTGATAGACTTTATCTCATCGAATGAGAAGATGGAGTTCCATATAAACTAAATCGAAAGTGGCACAATCTTTGATGATGAGTAAATAGATAGAAAAGACAATATTAATAAACTTATAAACAGAATAAAAATGGAAGTAGTAATTACTAACGAGAATTTAGAGACTTACAAGAATGGTGAATTACCATTGGTAGTTGATTTGTGGGCAACATGGTGTGGCCCTTGCAAGATGATTGGTCCTATCATCTCTGAACTTGCTGAAGAGTACGATGGTAAGATTGTTGTAGGCAAGTGTGATGTTGAGGAGAATGATGACGTAGCCATTGATTTCGGTGTACGTAACATCCCAACCATCCTCTTCTTTAAGGGTGGTCAGTTGGTAGACAAGTTTGTTGGCGCAGCTTCAAAGGACGTTCTCAAAGAGAAGTTCGACGCTCTGCTCTAAGCTAAACACTTATAAATATAAAGCCATATCAGTAATCCTTTGATAGGATTCTGGTATGGCTTTTTTTGTACATAAAGTCTTATCTCTAAACCACCTCACAACTAAGAAAGACACATTAAACTGAAAGTTTTTCCTTTTTTTTTATTAGTAATCATATAATTTTATACCTTTGCATCAGAAACCTATCGCTTTTTAAAAGCGCAACTGAGTTTGAACCTTTCGTATCACTTAACTTCATGAGTTATGGAAAAACTATTGCTTATCCTCCTTCTGTTCTGCACTGGACTTCGAGCTAATGCACAATCCGTATCAGGAAAGGTGCTTGATGAAAACAAGAAGCCTATCCCCTACGCAAATGTCATTATCCTTTCAGCCAAGGATTCTACCTTCATTGCTGGTACAACAACCGCTGATGATGGCAGTTTCAACTTCAAGGAGGTTACAGTAGGTAATATCCTTAAAGCCTCCTTTGTAGGTTATGAACCCTTCACTACGGTTCTTTCCAACCAAGGCAACCTTACTATCGTATTGAAAGAAGATGCAAAAATGATGAAAGAGGTGGTCGTCAAAGGCAATGCTCCCCTACACAAGATGACAACTGAGGGTATACAAACGAACATAGAAAACACTATACTGAGCAAACTCGGCACTTGTGAGGATGTTCTTGCACATGTCCCGGGACTGACAAAGAAGAAAGATGGCTACGAAGTATTTGGTAGAGGTACACCTATCATCTATATCAACGGTCGTCAGATGCGTGATGCAGCTGAACTTGAACGCCTAAAGTCAAGCGATATCAAGAGCGTTGAGGTGATAAGCAATCCCGGAAGCAGATATAATGCAGCAGTAAGAGCAGTCGTAAAGATACGCACGAAGAAGGCTGTAGGCGACGGCTTTGGCTTCGATGTACGCTCTGCCTACTACCAGTCGGAGAATGTAGACCTCTCGGAACAGCTTAACTGGAAGTATCGCCATAAGCGTTTAGAACTCTTTGGTGGGCATGGCTATTCACTTGACAACGGTCGCTATCCCAGCAAAACAACTACAATTGTTCAGACAGACACCCTCTGGCAGCAGGATTTCGCACAAGAAACCACCACAAAGAGTTCTATTTTCAAGAATACAATAGGAGCAGACTATCAGTTAAATGATAGTAATTCTGTCGGTATCAAATACATGCTTAACTTCCCTCATGACTTCCCCCTATCTGGTATTCTTAGTAGTGATATAACGGCAAACGGGGCTTTCTACGACCATATTAACACCCTTAGAATGCCCAAGCTATCCCATCGTCCCTCCCAATTCATTAATCTTTACTATGTTGGAAAGATAGGAAAGATGGATATAGACTTCAATGCGGATTATCTTTATAACAAGCAAAATGACCATACTACCTATCGAGAAGAAAAGTCGCAACAAGGTTAGTCGCACCGTAACTTCCGACAATCAAGAGCGTAATAGGCTCATTGCTTCCAAGCTAACCTTAGGGCTATCCTGTTTTAGGAGGTAATCTGTCAGTGGGTGCAGAATATACCTATACGAACCGCAATGACGCATATAGCAATCCAGAAAACTATATTCCAAGCTCATCCGCACAGCTAAAAGAGTCGAAATATAGCTCCTTTTCATGGAATACAAATACTTACTATCAATCTGCCAACTGACAGCTGGTCTACGCTGGGAGGCGGTACGTTTTAACTACTATGAGAACGGACAGCACATTGCTAATCAAAGTCGTTCGTTCAGCAACCTATTCCCAAGCATCTCTGCAGCTACACAGATAGGAGACCTACAGATGCAATTAAGCTATGCAGCAAGGACACGTCGCCCTTCTTACCGTCAGTTAAGTAATAACGTTTCATACGGCAACCGTTTCTTGATGCAGTCAGGGTAACCCACTGCTTCAGCACGAATACATCCACAACATAAGCTTAGGAGCAATGTGGAAGTTCATCCAGTTTGGTATCTCTTACAATGACCGTCGCCACGCCATCGTATTCTGGAGCGAACAAGACAGCCATAATTCAGCCATCTCACGCATTACCTACACGAATCTTCCAAGCATCAAGACGATATCTACTCAGTTAGCTTTTTCGCCAACAATCGGCATCTGGACACCTGAGTTCACAGCATTAATGAAGAAGCAATGGCTCACATTACATACAAGTACGAAGACGTATAAACTGAACAAGCCTATCTGGCAATTCAGCTTCAACAACAGCTTTGACTTTGGCAAAGGCTGGTTACTATCAATGGAGTCATACTACATCAAGAGAGGTGATGATGAAATTGGAGCCATTGTACGAAACTCAGGAAGCGTCGACATCAGCCTTACCAAATCCTTCCTAAAGGACAGACTCGCACTTCGCATTGGTGGAACAGACTTATTCCATACCCGAAAAGGAGGAGGAATAGGTTACACTGAATCAATGGAGACACAACAGATTAGTACATACGACAGCCGTCAGTTTGTTCTAACTGTTACCTATAAGTTCAACACTTCACGAAGCAAATACAAGGGTACAGGTGCTGGACAGGCTGAAAAGAACAGATTATAGACGGCAGAAAAGCACAAGTCAAACTTAGCCTCTGACCCAATAGGCTAAGTTTACTTGTGCCTGAATAACTCCCTACTTACACCCAATTGGCTCTGCTTTGGCAGTACATCATAAGTTGTTTAGTACTCCGCACCATTGGTGCGAAGCCTTAGCACAATATGTGCGAAGCCTTAACACGTCATGTGCGCAGCAATATTACGTACAAAGAAAGAGGGTATATCCAAGACACAAACGTCTAAAGATATACCCTCTGAAATGTATGTTAACACGGAAGATTAATCATTCATATAACGCTGGACACGTGCATACATCAACTCATATTGAGATTTGATAGTTGTGTCCTTCGTTGTCTTAATGCGTTCCTCAAGTAGCTTCTGCAGTTTCTGTGCATAGTGGAACACATATTCAGCTGTGCGGTCGATGGTCTCTGTCCACATCGTCTCTGGTTCACCATAACCAACACCAAAGCCAAGGAAAGCCACATCCTGCTTGTCATCACGCAAGCTGCGCACCTTTACCAACCTGTTTAACCTCAACAATGTTTAGCCTTCAGACGTTCAACATAGAGTTGCTGCATGGCGATATCATCGTCGTCGAGATTCTCATCACCAGCGATTGTCTTAGCCCAAACATTATTATACGTGTCTTCGCAATACTCCAATGGAGAATAAGAAGTAGAGTCAGCATAATAGCTCAATGCTAAACGCGCAGTTGCCGAAAGAGCCATTTCCTGAATACCACCTGCCAATGTTTTGTAAGGATGAGAGTTGATCTGAGGTAGACGATTCTCAATACTCTCAACACCACGCTTACCAAACTTGCGTGCTTCCTGTAACAACCACATTGCAGCAGCACGCTGTTTCTCCTTAGGCATCACCTCATAACGAGGAATACCAGAAGACTCTGTGGTCTGATTCAGCTTGATACCACCAATGACAGCATAGACATTACGAGCATAACCGTAAGCTTGAGAAACCATTTGACGATAGAGCTTAGCCTTACGAGTACCATCAGTACCGTCTGGAATCCACTCATCAAAATGATTGAGGATATACTCAAGGTTCTTAAGACCGTATGTACTTGACTTCACAGCATCGTCACCGAGATCCTCCTCAATGGCGGTTGGGTCATAACGATAACGTGACTGCTGAAGTACGTAACGATACATTGGGTCGTTATCATGAGACTCAACAAGTGCCATCAATGGCTTTACGTCATCTCTGAAACTCTTTGAGTTAGGGAAAACACGGTATCCCCACTCAATAGCATATTTATCATAGACACCCAACTCAGGAGGAGTCAGTGACACGCCCTTATCTGTTGGCTGTGCAACATAGTTGAAACGAGCATAGTCCATGATAGATGCTGTCGTACCATACTTCTGTGTGAAGCTTGCAGAACGGAGTGAATCTGTTGGGATTGCAGCCGATGCAGCCATGTTGTGCATCAGTCCGAGTGTATGTCCTACCTCGTGAGTTACAATATACTCTAATGTTGGCAACAAAATGCTATCAGGCATATCCAATGTTCGTGCAGCAGGATCAAGCTGTGATGTCTGAATAAATCGCCAACTATTGATGACATTCACAACATCATTATACACCAATACGGTCGCTGTGATAATCTCACCTGTACGAGGATCAACCCATGATGGACCCATCGCATTCTCTGTAGCAGTAGGCAGATAACGAATGCAAGAATACTGGAAGTTATCAGGATCGAAGTTTGGATCATTGGTTGGGAAGTCCACTGCCTGCATCACATTCTTGAAACCGATACGCTCGAAAGCCTTATTCCATCTAAGAACAGCATTCCGCATCGCTGGCTTCCACTTTTCAGGGAACGCATTATCGATATAGAACACAATAGGTTTTACTGGCTCACTAAGCTGACCTGCAAAGTAAGCAGCTGGGTCTTTGGTTCTACACGCCAACGATTGATAAAGCTTGCATGGTCGATAAGACTGTCATTGACGATAGATTTCGGTGTAAGGAAGTAGCCAAGACGAGTATCACTCAGACGTGGAGTCATCTTATCCTCTGGCAAAAGAGCCAAAGTAAACTGTACACCGATAGAAACTGGATGATTGCTAATAGCCACACCACCACTATTACCAGTCATATTGGTAACGTAGTTGCGCTCCATCGAGATACAAGCGTTGTTTGCAAACGACTTCAAAGAAGTGACCTTTAATCCATTCTGGCTTTAAGTCAGCATCCACACGATATGGACCAGCAATCTTTGCAATCACTGGGAAATACTTACTCTCTCTCAAGAAGAAAGAAGAAACATCAAAGAGAATACCTCCAGTCTTCTTGTTTCTTGCCTTGATTGGGAAGCTATAGAAGTCAAGGTTACGATAGTTCGTAGCCTGTGCCTGCTTCGCATTGCCTGCTGGTAGGGCGTCGAGTAATTCAGAGTTGATAGCCTGCATTACGATAGAGCTATCCTTTCTCTACAAAGCGTACGTGTGAAACAGAACCAGCACGAGTACCAACCTCAGCAAACTGTGGGCTTGATACAGATGAAATTGTAGCACCAATCAGCATGTCACGACCGATAGAAGAAGGTGGCAACTCCATGAGAAGTTTCTCACCTGTTCTATAGAACGAAACGAATGGTCCCTTTGCAGAGTCTGTCTTCTCTTCGGTTAGAATACGCTCATAGGCATCTTTCTTCACCACAGAAGTAGTGGTTGTAGCCTTCTTTTTCTTCTTTTTAAAGAAAGGGAAAGCCTGTGCTGACAGTGAAAGGCTCAAGAATCCCACTGCTAATAGGGTTGCATGAACCGATTTCATTGATAAAAATGAAGTCTTTCTCATTTCTTCACCTCCATTGTCTTATTGATTTTGAAGAGCATCATCTCATAGTGTGTACGCGCTTCAAGTGGCAAGTTTGCCTTCAAACATTTCTCCAAAGCTGTTCTCAACTTCAAAAGACAGTTGTAGAAGTAAAGCTCTGAGTTGTCTGCGAGTGTGATATCAACTGTTGGAGCAAGATTCTGAGATGGGTCACCAAAGCCCGGAGTAGCACCAAGATCATCACCCTTCAAAGCCATGCTGGAACCAGAACCACCACCAGAACCACCGTTTCCAGTAGCCTTAGAGACAACACTCTGTGCCTGACTCATGAATGCACGCTGCAAAACACGCTCGCCCTGAGATGGTGCGCGCATGTCAGCAACACTCTTGAAGAGGGTGTTATAGATATCATCAAAGTACTCTTTCTGTGTGTAACTGTTTGGATTCAAGTAAGAAGTGATAGCCACACGCATACGTGCTGCCATCAAATCGTAGCCCATGAACTCTAAACTCTGGTCATAATAGCTTACTGACAAGTAGCCCTTACGCTCGTAGTTACGGTTAGCATACTTCTTGAAGCTCATTGCCTCCTGCAAACACCACAAGAGTGAACGACGCTGAAGATCCTTAGAAACAACCTGATACTGTGGTACTCCTGCTGAAATCTTCATATTGTTGAGGTACATTCCACCAACATTACTCAACACCTGCTTGAACAAAGCGTAACGATTCTGTGATATCTGCAGGTATAACTGATCTTTGATACGAGTATCCTCATCGTTCTTAATCCACTTAGAGAGGTTGTTTTTCAACGATTGTATAGTTCTTATTTGCAAGGTTTGCACTTGCAATCATATCGTTACCAAGTGCTCCTGCAGCAAGACGTGGGTCCCATTTAGCATTGCGCTCAGCATAATAACGAAGACGTGGGTTTGTCACCTTCTTGTCAACAAACGCCTCAAGTGTATTCTTCTCATCATTGATAGAAACATTATCGGTATCGAAAGTAACGATAGTTCCAATCAATTGTAAAGTAGTCGTACATGCCAAGTCCCTTCGGAGCAAGACGTAAACCATTATCTGTTGGCTGTGCAACATAATTGTAATGAACGTCATCCATAACAGAAGGAGCAAGTCCCCATGGTAGTCGTGAAACGTGCATTACGCAAATGAATCAGTAGAATAAGTAGCTGAAGCACCAAGGTTATCCAAGAGTCCTAACATACTACCAGTTTCCTTTGTAACCAACATCTTCAAAGCCTTCAGCAAACTTTGCAGCAGACAAACGGTTGCTACGTACTGATGGATCAACAGCACCTGTTTCAATTAAACGCCACTTATGTAACAACTTCTCGACATCAGAATAGATGAACATAGAGGCTGCCATAATCTCTCCTGTATTAGGATTGACATAGATATCACTCTTTGGAGCAGATGAAGAACCACTTGGTATGTAGCGAATACAAGAATACTGAATGTTGTCTGGGTCGAAATCGCCCTGCTTCTGTGGGAAGTCAACAACCTCAATAGCATTCTTAAAGCCTATCTTTTCAAAAGCTTTATTCCACTCAAGAACACCCTCACGAATTGGTTGTTTCCATGCTTCTGGGAAGGTATTATCCAAATAGAAACGGATTGGATTAACAGGCTGACTCAGCTTACCCTTTGCATAAGCCTTCTTATCCTTTGGTACAAGATTCCAACGGTGAGAGTAGAAGATACGCTTTGTACCTGCACCTTCCTTTGGTATTCCCAAACGAACTGAGTAGTTAACACCGATACGTGAGTCCATGATACGTGGACGCATTGCAGACTCTGGCACAAGTGCTACGCTATAACTAACACCAACAGTTGTAGGACGTTCACCTCCGATAGGCATAGACATCAGAGAAGTAGACACACCATAAGTGAAGTCATTATTAACGATGACGTTTGTATCGAAACTCTTTATACCACGAATGAACGAGAGTTCAGGCTTAGGAGTAGCCTTGATACTATAGTTACCATTCTTTGTTGGCATAACCGATATGAGGTTAGTTGGTTTACCTAACAAAGAAGTTACGTCAAAGACAACTGCAGAGCTATCGTTGTTATAAGCCATAATGTTAAAGCCCTGCCAAATACCATCACGATAATTCAGCGACAATGCATCATCAAGGTCTGCTGAGTTAGCATTCTCCTTGAAAAGAACATTGTTAGGAGTCTTCATCACTACAGAGCTATCCTGTATGTCAAAATAGAACAAAACAGGATTAGAACTTGTTGAACCAACAGTAACTGTAGATGCATCAGTTGTTGAGTTTACTACTCCACCAAGCATCATCTGCTTCTTCAACAAAGTACGTGGCAACTCAAAGTAAATCTTGTTATCAAGCTTATGAACAGTAATAAACTTACTACGTGCCGTCTCAGTCTTTTTATCTTTGAAGAGACGGTCATACTTTGTCTCCTTCTTTGGTTTAGACTTAGACTTGTCATCATCAGCTTTTGCAACAGTACTTTGCAATACAAGGAGGAGCAACAATGCCCCTCCAAGTAAAGAGTTCTTAAATGAGAAATTCATTCTTATCATTTGTATGTTATTTATTTCTGAATAATGCCTTCACAATACGTCCCGTAATGTGCTGCTTTGACCAACGTAGAGCATTTGTCTGCGTGTCATAACAGTATAGACTACCTGGCATAGATGCCGATGTATCATTGGTTGCAACATAGATGAGGTTATCATCATCTGAGAACACCATGTCTACAATCTTCTCAGAACTGCTACCTACAGTGAACAGTGCTGCAGTTGGGAAGTTACTATTAGCAAGTACGTTATGTGCATAGACAGCATTGCCATTAGTGTAATAAACAATGTTCTTGCTACGAGCCGAGCGTACGACAGAGCCATTAGCGATACCAGAAGTAGAAGGCATTGCAACACGGTAAAGCACATTAGCTGCAATTCTCTTATCTGCTGTTGAAGAGTAATAGCCTGGGAAGATGTATGTAAAGTAGAATGTTCCCGTGCTTGTTTGATTAGTAATCAGTGCAAGGTTACGCTGCTTGTTAACACTACCCATACCAACCAACGTATCACCAGTGAAGGTTCCCCCTTCAAGATTTCAGCAGGAACTGATGTATTCTCAATAGCCATTGCTAACAGAGAGCCATGTGCATTGTCAAAGTAAGCATCACCATGTGCATAGAAGAGGTCGTCTCTCCACCATGGAGTCATGCGGTTTGCGAATGAAACAGAACCACCTACAGCACTTGTGAAACGTGAAGTCTGTGAAATCAAGTTGGTTGTGTTCAGACCCAATGAATACAAGTTATTCTTAGTAACAGCCATAACCTTTGGTGCACCTGGATCAGAGTTAGCCGCTACCTGTATCACCTTCTCACCGACAGGAGTTTGGAAAAGTGACAACATTTCATAACCATCAAGCTGGTAAAGTGTTGATGGATTACCTGCTGCAATAATCAGAACATTGTTTGCCTGACCACCGATAGTCTTGTTCCATGCCATTGAGCAAGGTGTACCAAAGTTAATGTTAGGGTTGTTAGGAGCCAACACATCAAGGTGGAAACTCTTGTTTACATCCTCTGTAGGTACATATGAAAGGATTGACTTACTATTGTTTCTGCCAAGAGATAAACACCCTTTGTATAAGCATACTCAACATTCACATTGAATTCATAGATCTGAATATTCTGACCATTGCTCAAACGAAGACGTCCAGTATAGCTTCCTGAATTCTGAATAGGATAAACAAGTGCAGAATCACTTGAAACCAACTTATGATTTATCTCCCATTCGTAGGTGAGTTTCTGCTTTCCATTGCTTTGCAACACCGCTGGGTTGATTTTCAAAGTATCACCCTGATTAAGTGTATAACTGCTATTCAGAGGTGTCTGCAGACTGATTACAGACACACCATCACCCCCTTCTGTTGAATCATCCTTGATACAAGAAGTGAAGGCAAGGGCTGTTGCAGCTAAGATAAATAAATATTTCTTTACCATAATTCGTCAATTATTTTAATCGTTATACCTATGAACGTGCTTATTCAGGATTGGCAGCAAAGTAAGCTTTCAACTTCTGAATATTTCTATAAAAGCTGTGTCCAACTTCTTGTATTACGTATTGCCTTCTCAATCTCACTTGCATCTGAGTTATACAAAGGACAGAAGATAACGATACTTAGCTGGTGTATAAGCTGGAAGACCCATAGCTTGCAACGTAGGATTGTCCCACCAGTATGGCTTTTTCAAGCACATTATCAAAAAGTAATCGTTCTCTTTAGTGCATTAGGGAAACGGACACCGAGGTCGTCAGATGCTTCCAAACGCAGAACAAGACGAATATTTGTCATTCTTAACATCACTAAGATTCTGACGCAAAAGAACTACACGAAAACTGGATGCAAGACTATCGGCTGGAATTACTTGATCACTATTGATTGCCTCAAAGTGTACTCCTGCTTTTGCAGAACTACTTTGGGTCAACAACTACTTTATAATGTTGAGCCTGTGACTTTCTCACTCCAGCAAGCTTTAACTTTTTACAGTAACCGTGTCTGTTGTCACGCTCGTAGGCTGTGTTCCGAACGAATAGTTATATAATGTGTCAGAAGCATTATTGAGGTCGAAATAAACCTGGTTTGCTCCTTCGAAAGTACCATCCTTTGAGTATTCACCTTTGTACTCATCGTTTGAACACGCTGCCAACGACAATGCGATGACACCGATAGCAAAGAAGTTTGTGATTGATTTATACATAATCATTTGTTTTTTTAGTGTTGTCCGATAAAGCAAATTACCATGTAGCTTTGTCTTTTTCTTCCTTTTTATATAGGACTGTGACAACTTCGCTTTCCCATGTTTTGCTGATGTGCTAAGGACCCGCACATGTGGTGCGAAGGCTCAGCACGCATGGTGCGGAAGGCTAACACCAATGGTGCTGCATATTAGTTAGCCCATCAAAGAGCTTATACTACTTAAGTATTATCGGATTACAATATTTGTTTTTATGTTTATATCTCTTCTTTTATACACTCAAGTCAGTGATTTAGCGATGCTAAACGCTTTTTACAAGTAGTCTTGCTCGTATCGCTTAGCAGTGCTAAACCATGCTAACTCTTTGATATGAACTATTCGTTGTGTACAGCCTGATCACCGTACTCATTCTCTCTATCTGGCCATGGGAGATTGAAGATGGCATCTGAAGGCTGATACGTGTCGATATTTCTGAAGTCAGTGAAACTACGGTTATAGTGCTTCAACGCATAGAAGGTTTGTCCCATACCAGGGAACTCACGCATACGCTCACGCATCATCTCCTGCTCGAAGAGTGTACGTGTAGCTACCTTAGCCGCATCAACATCACCCAGTCCCCTACTCTTTTCTTACCTGATTGAGCAGACTGATTGCCTCTGTCTGATTTGTATCATAAAGACTTTCGCTCAAAATATAATACATCTCTGGCAGACTAATTAACACAAAGCCTTTCAACACACCTCTTGTAGCCTCAGCATCATTTTGAATTAGACGGATAAAGCTGAAAGAAGATGCTGAACCTGACGTATTCTCTCTAAAGAAAGAGGTGAAACGGAGGTCAGAGCTAAGTGCTGTAAAGAGGTCGGTCTCATAGAGACTACGTGTATCACGACGACCCTCAACGAAAGATCCGTAACCTGTAGAGCGCAGGAAAGCTGTACGGATTGCTGTTGAACGATCGGCAGCATAAACACCGAAAAAAATCATCTCCTTACTTGCAGGGAAACGCATCACAGAGTCAAGTGAAGTACTTGTATTCAGCTTAAAGTTCTGTGTAGCATTGATGACTTCACGAGCATACTTTTGCTGCTTCTGTGTACTTACCCATAGCGTAGTATACACGAGCTTTGGTAGCCTTTACTGCATACTTATTGAAAAAGTATCACACGTCCCTTACTATAATCACGTACGAAAGTATTATCGTAAAGTAACATCATTGTCGTCTGTCAACAATGAGTCAGCCTGATTCAAGTCCTTAAGAATAAGGTTGAACGTTGCCTGCAAGGTGTAACGTGTGCGGTTCTTCAAATTGAACTCTGTTGCATAAGGCAGACCAAGCGTGTTTGCATCACTGCGCGTATAGTCTGTACAGTAGAGGCGAGCGAGGTCGAAGTGCATAAAAGCCACGCAGACCCAACGCCTCACCATGAATCATCTTGCGCTCTTGTGCACCTGCACTAATATCATTAATGTGCCTCAACACATTGTTGACATTAGAGATATTGTTATACATATTGCTCCAAACAGCATCCACGATGTTGCGTGCTTGCTGGTTAGTATATTGGTAGCGGTTCAGATAATAACTAACATCTTGTGTGTTGTCATAACCGAACTGCTGACCTAACTCATCCACCATACCCCATGAAAGGTTACTACCATAGAGATTGGATGAAGCTAACTTACCGTAGATACCAAACATAGCATCCTCATAACCAGTAAGGTCAGTGAACATCTCGTCATCTGTAAGCTGTCCTTTTGACTGCACATCCAAGAAGTCGCTACATGATGTAAGCAAAGCAAACACCATGGATAGTCCTATATATTTCGTTATCTTCTTCATTGTTATCCGAATTTAGTTTTAGAGTGAGAATCGTAATGAGAATTCAAAGCTTCTGTCATATGGATAGTTCAAACCACGCTCTCTCTTCGCTGTTGACAGGTAGAAGAGGTCATTAGTAAGAAGCTCCAAGAACATACGCTTCAATCCGTACTTCTGAATAAAGTTTGTTGGAACCTCATAAGAGAGTGACAAACTGCTCATACGCAAGAAATTGTTCTTCTCTACGAAGCGTGATGTCTGATATGGAGTAGTTGTATCGTCGATACGCTTATACTTTGCAACAGTTCCAGGAGTCTTCCATCTGTCATTCAATACACGCTCATCAGCATTGTACTTAGGGTTGGCTCCCTCTACCTTTGTTGCCAAAGTTTCATTATAGAGTGAACCACCGAAAGAGTACAAGAACGAACAACTCAATGCAAATCGCTTATAAGTAAGGTATGAAGTGATAGAACCCGTACCTAAAGGATTCGTATCTCCGAAGATTACCTTATCATTTGAGTCATAAACAAAAGTATATGCACCATCACGCTTAATGAAGATTTCCTGACCTGTTACTGGGTCGATACCTGCAGAAGGAACAACCTTCAAGGCTGTCAAAGACTGGCCTTCTTCATAGATAGGAAGCGGTGCAACACCATTGTCGGACTTGTTCTTCTCATTCTGTTCACGCAGAGAATTACTGATCTTCTTAATCTTATTCTTGTTATAAGCATATGTAAGACCGAGTGACCACTGCCAATCTTTATTCTGAATTGGGAAGGTACGCAGACGAAGTTCAAAACCTGAGTTCTGTACCTCACCAATGTTCTCACGTGAAGTTGTCACACCCACTGATGGTGCCTTGGTAATATCCAAGAGCAGGTTGTCTGTGTTCTTGATATAATAATCAGCCGAAAGGTCGACACGACCACGGAAAGCAGTGAAGTCAACACCGATGTTGGTGCTCAATGTACGCTCCCACTTCAAGTCTGGGTTACCGATAGTAATCGGCGTAGCACCAGTTCCCTTGCCATAGAAGTAAGAACTGTTATAGCTATAGGTAGTCAATGCCTGATATGGGTTAAAGTTGATATTACCCAAGTAACCAACACTGGCACGAAGCTTCAAGAGCGAAACTTGTGAGCCCTTCATGAACTTTTCGTTGTGAATATTCCATCCACCACCGACACTCCAGAATGGAGCAAAGCGCTGATTCTTACCGAAACGAGATGAACCCTCATAACGATAGATAAGGTCAAGGAAGTACTTGTTATCCCAAATTGTATTGGCATTAACGAAGAAACCGACACCTCTTGTCTGTGTATCAGAGCCACTTGGACGCGTTGCAGCGTATGCTGTAGCGAAAGAAGGGTGTCCGAGCTTATCAGAATAGAATCCTATTGAAGTATAAGTAGCGGCATCTGATGACGTAGACTCAATACTTCCACCTCCCATTGCAGTAAGGAAGAGCTTCTTAAAGAAGTAGTTATTATATGATAACATTGCTTTTCCTTGCAATGTTGTGGTATTTACCCAGTTATCAGACAATGAACCACGCTGATCAGCAGACTTATTACGAATCTCGCTATAGGCAAAAGGAGATGTAAAAGTGCGTCTATCCTGCTTGCTACGGTCGATTGTAAAGTCTCCATCCAAACGAATCTTCTCACCGAACCACAACTGAATACTGGTCGTATTGAGGAAGTCAAAGTTATTTGTCTTACTATAACTACCCAACGAAGCATCATACAATGGGTTCGCCAAGTCATGATAGAGTGAAGAGCGCAACTGTCCATCAGAGTTATATGGATTCTCATAAGGATTCATCTTAACCCAGTCTGAGAAATCACCATAAGGTGACACGTTACTTGTCACAGATGAAAGTGTCGAACTGTTTGATACAAAGAACTTACCTGCAATATTGTAAGAGAGACGGAAGTTAGTTGAAAGACGAGTACGATCAGAACCCTTCATAACACCAGCATCATTACCATAACGAATACCGAGATTATACTTTGCACGGTCATCACCACCATCTACACTCAAACTGTGTGACTGTGAGATAGCATTACGCAGTGGCTTAGACAGCCAGTCAGTCTCAACACCTCTCTGAACATCATTATATATACGTGCATAATCCTTGTCAAGCGTATATTGAGTTGAAGGACTTGTATCTGTAAACAAACCTGCAAGACGCTCATACTCCAACTTCTGACGTGCATTCAACAAATTATAGTCGGACAAATCAGGTGTTGACAAACGTACTGTTCCGCTATAGTTCAATTTCAACTTACCACCCTTCAAGGTCTTTGTTGTAATAACAATAACACCAGCAGAGGCCTTTGCACCATAAAGAGCAGATGCAGAAGCATCCTTCAATACGGTAACTGTCTCGATATCATTCATATCCATATCGGCAACATACTCAGCAGAAACCTGCGCACCATCTACCACATAGACTGGTGTATTGGCTTGTCCTTCGAAGGTTGCACGACCACGGATATTGAGTTCTGCCACCTTGTTAGGGTCAGAACCTTTGAGATTATCATCTGCGATGACCATACCAGGAACGAAACTTGCAATACTCTGCAACACATTCTTCGTACCCACATTCATCAATTGGTCACGACTTACAGCCACCTGAGAACCCGTAAACGAATTCTTATTCTTAGTCTGATAACCCGTCACAACCACTTCCTGCATCTCTTTTGAATCTTCACGCAGTGTGATATTAGCAGTTGCGCCATTCTTTACAGTCTTTGTAACTGTCTTATAACCAATATATGACACATTCATGTGTACCTCTTTAAGGTCGGTCTTAATCTCATATTCACCATTGATATCGGTGACATAGCCACCATTTACGCCATCCACACGGATGACAGCACCGATGATTGGCTCACCGCTACTATCAGTAACCTGACCACGAACGCCGCCCTTACGCTGTGCAGTTTCCTTCTTTTGCAAGCGTCAGGGTATTGCCCTCAACGGTATGAAAGAGTGGGAACTGGTTTGCCAAGTTCAGTAACAAACTTGATACTGACTGATCACGCACGTCAAGAGTAACACCCTTGAGTGCCTTCACACCTTCATCCGCAAACTTTACATTTAATCCTGTCTGCTTTGCGACCTCATTGGCGAAATCCTCTACCGTTGCATCATGCAAAGTAAGAGTTACTTTTGCACCATTCAGGTCCTGCGCTGACATGGGGAGACTTAATGGACCAAAACATAAAAAGGTTCAAAAAAAGAACACATATTATGCGTTGGAGGAATTTAATCTTCTGCATCGTTCTCTAAAAATTATGAATTTTGTTACTTGAAATTACAATCTTTTTACTCGAAAAACTCTTATGTTAATAATTGTTCAGAGAGAAGAAAAGAAATCTTCATTTCTATTAATACTATCGAGATAGTCCCTTCACAGGTGGACAATACCTATTATATATTATTCTGCAAAAGTACGAAAAAAATAAAAAAACCAAGCTATTTTTATTATTAAAAAAATAAAGAATTCCTTTTCATTATTATTAATTTTTGATAGCCAAATGTACATTTTAATGGCATTTTCTTTACGAAATGATAGTAAAAAGATAAACGATATGTCTAAATTCGTATAAGAATCCCTTATACTTTTTTACTTTTATGTTCTGATTGCTTTTCAATAATTTTTTAAAAACGTCCTTATACATACAAACGCCCGTTTATCATTGACAAAAGTTTACTATTCTATCAGTGTCTACATTCCGTAGTATCAAAAATATTTTGCTTTTAGAGGCTAAAATTGAAAACAACTTACTTCAAGTTGCTCGCATATCAACCATCTTTTGAAGTCTGTCTTATGCTCCGCACCATTGGTGCTAAGGCTCCGCACCTATAGTGCTAACCATCAACACAAAGTGTGCTGACCATCAATATATCGGGAAAAGATGACATAAAGAGTGCATTATGATTGTTACGAAGCATAAAGACATTGATAGTTAACTTATTCAGCGATCACTTACAAGATTACACGAGCCCCACTTTTTAACCCGTAGTTCGTATAACCAACATAAAAACAAGGAGTTGTATCAAAACAAAACCACTAATGGTTTCTTTGATACAACCCCTTTTTGAAGTTATAACTGTCGTCTTTCTACTATCTATATAGATAGCAAAAAGCTATGTTATCACGTAAAAATCTTACTGATGCTGTGCATGATAATTCTCCAATCCCTTATCAAGGAACTCAAGATAAGCAGGTACATCCTCCTTAAAACTAAAGCTACCATTCAATGGTTTACCCGCATTGTCCAATGGTACATAGAATGGCTGAGCAAGATAACCGAACTTAGTCTGCTCCAAATAGCTCCACTTGTCACCGATGGTACGCAGTGTACGTGAAGTTCCATCTGGGAGTTTCACCTCTACAGGCTGCTTCAATGGAGTCTTATCATCTACATAAAGTGAGATGAGAACGTAGTCCTTATTCAACTTTTCTGCTACACGTGAATCAGTCCATACAGATGCCTCCATCTTACGACAGTTCACACATCCGAAGCCTGTGAAGTCAACCAAGACTGGCTTACCTGCTGCAGCAGCTGCACGCATACCCTCATCATAATCTGTATAAGCAGCATGTACCGTCTGTGGAGCAAGGTTGAAATCCTGTGTGTTAATAGGTGGTGCGAACGCACTAACAGCCTTACAAGGAGCACCCCAAAGTCCTGGAAGCATATAAACAGAGAATGCCAATGAACAAAGACCGAGCATAATAGCCGGTACAGGCATTGCCTTCTGCTCTGGATCATCATGTGGGAACTTGAGTTTACCAATAAGGTAAAGACCCAAAAGACCGAAGAGAACGATCCAAATAGAGAGGAATGTCTCACGATCAAGAATATGCCAGCCGTATGCGAGGTCGGCAACTGACAAGAACTTCAGTGAGAATGCCAACTCAATGAAACCCAACACAACCTTAATCATGTTCATCCATGAACCAGACTTTGGTGCTTTCTTAAGCAAAGTTGGGAAGAGAGCAAAGAAAGTAAATGGCAAGGCAAGAGCCAAAGCAAAACCAAACATACCCACTGCAGGGGCTACCCAGTCACCACTTGTTGCTGCCTGAACAAGGAGAAGACCTACGACAGGAGCTGTACAAGAGAAACTTACCAATGACAAGGTGAATGCCATAAGGAAGATAGAAAGCAAACCTGTTGTCGCAGAAGCCTTATTATCAACCGCATTACCCCATGAAGAAGGCAATCGAAGTTCAAACCATCCAAGAAACTGAAAGCAAAGACTGCTAACAAAAGGAAGAAGAACACATTGAATGGTGCGTTTGTTGCCAACTCATTCAACTTCTGTGGACCGAAAGCCCAAGTAACAAGCGTTGCCAAACCCATGTAAATAACAATGATTGACAAGCCGTATGTCACTGCATCACGAATACCCTTCTTACGGTCATCCTTCGCTCTCTTGAGGAAGAAACTTACCGTCATTGGAATGATAGGCCATACACAAGGGGTGAGCAAAGCGATGAAACCACCTAAAATACCCATAAAGAAAATACTCCAAAGAGAGCTATTAGTGCTATCCTTGGTGCTATTGAAGGCTGACAACTCTTTGATAACAGGTTGCCATAAGTTAACATCTGCATTGACTTGTGCATTCTCTTGCTTTACAGATCCTGCAGTATCGCCTGGCAAAACATTAGACTTTTTTGCAGTATCTGCAGTCATTGCGGTAAGTGCAGATAAACCATCAGCTGCTACATCAGTAGCAGCTGTCGTTGTTTTTTCCGTTTCTGCGTTAGCAGCTGTTGGTGTTGCTGCGGGCGCTGAAGCAGGTCCATTGCCTTTAAAATTAAATTCTACCTGTGTTGGTGGCAAACACATCTCATCATTACAAGCACCATATTCCAAGTAACCTTTTATACTGTAGGTCTTGGCTGTTATCTTGTAACGCTGAACGAAACCAACGCTATTCTCGAAATAACGTAGTTTCATCTCGAAAGTCTTATCATAGACATTCAACTCTTTACCACGTGTTGTGAGCTTACCAACCGGTGTTACGCCCTCTGCTTTGTCTACATGTAAAGATGCAGATGTAGGTCCATCAGCAGGAAGATTCGTTGAATATACATGCCATCCCTGGTCAATCTTCGCTGTGAAGATAACCTCTACCTCTGTTGGTGAAACCTGCTTCTGCTGTACAGAAAAGTGAACAGGGTTCTGCTGTGCCATAGCTGTGAGGCTAAACAACAGCGTAAAGAGGATAAATAGTGTATTTCTTCTTTTCATCGTTTTATACTATTAGAATTTGAACTGCAAAGATAAGAAAATTATTTTTATAACATTACATAATGTATATATTTAATATTTATATCCAATAACTTTTTATCAATCTATGTTCAAAAGGTTTTCAGGATTAAGATGAGTTCTCTCGTCGATTTATTTTACGTATATTGTTGCAGACAGGTAGTCACATACCTGCTGCAACAGCTATTCATTTAAGAATAATCAGCATTAGTTATGCACCAACGTACCTATATCTTCACCGTCCATAACCTTCTTCAGATTACCGACAACGTCCATATTGAAGACATAAATAGGTAGGTCATTTTCTTTACACATGGTCGTTGCCGTGAGATCCATTACCTTAAGACCCTTATTATAAATCTCATCGTATGTGATTTCAGAGAACTTTGTTGCCGTTGGGTCTTTCTCTGGATCGGCAGTATAGATACCATCTACACGTGTACCCTTAAGCATTACGTCTGCCTCAATCTCAATACCACGCAAGCTTGAACCAGTGTCCGTTGTAAAGTAAGGACAACCAGTACCAGCAGAGAAGATACAAACATAACCTGCCTCCATAGCCTCAATAGCCTTCCACTTGCTATAGAACTCACCGATTGGTTCCATACGGATAGCGGTCAAGACCTTAGCTTTCACACCGATTGCCTCAAGTGCTGAGCTAAGTGCAAGAGAGTTGATAACGGTAGCACACATACCCATCTGGTCGCCTTTCACACGATCGAAGCCTTTCTGGCTACCGCTCAAACCACGGAAGATGTTACCGCCACCGATTACGATACCAATCTGTACACCCATTTCATGTACTTCCTTAATCTGCTTAGCATAATCGCTAAGACGCTCAGGGTCGATACCGAAGCCCTGTTTTCCCATCAAACTCTCACCCGAAAGTTTCAAGAGAATTCTTTTAAATCTTGCCATTATTTTTGGAGTTGAAGGAGTTGAAGGAACTTCTTTACTTTCCCAAACACCTTATTATATAATAAATTCTACTTCTTTAAATTGATATTCACGTATCATACCCTTGCTGTCACGGAGGATGAGATGCCCATCGTCTTCTACTTCAACGATAGCGCCTTCAAACTCGCCATCAGCATCACGGAACTTATGAAAGCCTCCACGTCGGTACAAAGGCTTCGTGATACATTGCACTGATATCATTATATCCGCCCATCTCTAACAGCTGATAGAGTTCTGAGAACTTCTTAATGATCTTTTTCAGCAGTTCTTCTTTGTCAACTTCATGCCCTAAAATCTGACAGAGAGAAACGGGATTAGGAGCGTCACTATGGAACGTTTCCTGATTTACATTCAGTCCCACACCGAAGACACAGTCTTTTATACGTCCCGCAGCGAGCTTTGTTTCAATCAGTGTACCGCTCAGTTTCTTATCTTTCCAATAGATGTCATTGGGCCATTTCAGGCGGATATCGTCTTTCACATAGTTTGCCAAAGCTTCTTTCAGAGCCAAAGCACCAGCTTCAGAGAGTAGAAACTGACTACGAACAGGCAACATCGTCGGGTGAACAAGTACCGAGAACAACAGGTTCTTACCAGCTTCACTCTCCCAAGTGTTCGTCCCCTGCCCTTTTCCTGCAGTCTGATAATCGGCAACAACGACTGTCATTGGCTCATCTTCAGCAGGTGTGTAAGTGCGCAGATAGGCATTTGTACTATCGACAGCATCTAATCTTACGACTTTCACCTCTCTTTCTTTCTCTACTACTGTTGGCTTGAAAAAGCCTAATACGGCATCTATTATCTTCATTTACAATCTATTCTTTATATGAATGGAAGAAAGGCATCCTTCACGTGGCGCACTTCATTGGTTCCTGTTGGCTGCCCTACGACAGTAATTATATCAAAGCGAATATCCAAATTGATATTATATCGCTTGACGTATGCATTGGCAGCAATCGAGAGCGAACGCACTTTCTGCACGGTGACAGCCTCATCGGCATCAGCAAACTGCTCATTCTTTCGGGTCTTTACCTCAACGATAACCAGCGTACCATTATCTATTGCAACAATATCTAAGTCTCGATGATGATAATCCCAATCACGATGAAGAATGACATAACCCAACTGTTGGAGATAGCTTACCGCCACATCCTCTCCCCATTTACCTAATTCGTTATGGTATGCCATGCGTCTTTCTTTCCTCAACTTGCAGAAGTTTTAGAAGTTCAGACTATTAGAAGGAGATAAGATAATTCTTTATACGTATCAAAATCGATTTACGGATGAAACAAAGGTATTGCCTACTTCTTCTAAAATCCTTAAACTTTATCACTCCCGTCAAGAATTGTGTACATTAATATTCACGCACAAAGTTAGAATAATCTTTCGTAAAATCAAAATAAAACCCGTATTTTTGCAGTATGAGTACAGAAGAACAAAGCAAGAAAGACCTATACTATATGCAGCGTGCATTGGCTGAAGCCGAAGCTGCTTATAAAGAAGGTGAAATCCCTATTGGTGCTGTTGTGGTATGCCGTGACCGTATCATCGCTCGTGCCCATAACCTGACAGAGACGCTCAATGACGTTACTGCACATGCAGAAATGCAAGCAATAACCATGGCAGCCAATGAGTTGGGAGGTAAATATCTGCAAGATTGCACGCTATATGTGACGGTTGAGCCTTGCATTATGTGTGCTGGTGCCATCGGTTGGGCGCAACTTCGGCGCATTGTCTACGGTTGTCCCGATGAAAAACGAGGCTATCATGAATATGCACCCAAGGCTTTCCACCCAAAAGCTAATGTTACTTACGGTGTAATGGAAGAGGAATGTCGAGCCTTGATGCAGCGATTCTTTCAAGAAAGAAGGTAGGGATTGAGGAGTTAAGGAGTGAAAGAGAGTGAAAGGAGTTAAGACATTACCTCTGTTCCTGATACTAATAAAGATATAGAAAGGAAAGAGAAAGGGTTTTACCAGTGCTCTTTACGAATATTAGAGGTAAGAGATAAACTGCTGATAAATGCCCTTTTTAACTTCTTATAGCTACACGCTAACGAATTATTTACATGAAAAATAAATATTTATTGTCGTGAAAATAATTCTTTTTTTATCATGAATAAAAATATTTATTTTCATGTAAATAATTCGCTCAAAAAGCTGTTGTAAGCATAAAAAAAGAGCCGTTATCAAGAATACAATTAATACCATAAAACAAATAAATTTATGCCTTTGATGTCACCTTTTTACAAATCAACAACGTTATACAAGTGAATCGGTTCAGAAAGAAAACCAAATGTATAACATATTAAAAAAACAAATGATTATGAATTATGTAATATTAGAATCAATCATTAAAAGTCTCGTTCCAATAGCAATTGCAGTAGTTCTTCCTATCATAATGGCTTGGCTCTCTTACCGTAACAAACAACACGAAACAGACAAAAGAAGCGAGATTGTTACGGCTATTATTGAAAAGAATCCTGACATTGACGTGCAGGAGTTTCTCGACAAGCTGAACCCTTCAAAGAAATCATACAAAGAGCAACTGATGACAAAAATGCACCAGGAACTACTTTGGGGGACAATCTGTCTTATCGGAGGGGCGGCAACCATATTGGTTATTATAGTTTTGAGCATTTTGCAAAGTTTTGACAAAGGATATATCCCTATAGGCGCCGTATTTGGTGTTGTCCCATTGGCAGTAGGATGCGGGTTGTTAATCGCCTACAACAATGCCAAAAAGACTTTGGAAAACTTGAAAGACAACGATTAGGTTATTATGACAAGAGAACAATTCGTCGAACAGGTCGGTCGGGAACAGGCACATCTACGCCGGTTCCTGACGGCTTTATGCTGCGGCAATGGTGCTGAAGCTGACGATATTGCTCAAGAGGCTCTCATCAAAGCCTACCTTCGCAGCAGCCAATATGACGAACGGGGACAGTTCTCGGCTTGGCTGATGAAAATAGCTTATCGTGTCTTCATAGACTCTCGTCGTAAACAGAAGCACCAGCAGGAACTACCCCTTGAGAAGGCTATCACGCTCCAAGGGAACAGTAAGAGTGATGATGCCTTCCGCTATCAAGAACTACACACTGCGTTGGCAACGCTCTCGGAGACAATGCGCACAAGTATCCTGCTTTATTATATGCAGGGTTATCAGATAAAAGAGATTGCAGAGATAACCGAAAACAGTGAGGATGCGATTAAGAAACAACTCTCACGTGGACGGCAAGAACTTAAACACTTATTGGAAAGATGAACGAAGATAAATTCTTGAAAGACTTACTCTCGGACTATCATCCACAACTGTCGGATGACAGAACGTTCATGGAAAGACTGCAACGACAGATGGAACTCATCGAAGAAGTCAAGGCATATCAACGTGCGGAGAGCCGAAAGAACAAACTGATGTCGCTTAAACTGCTTGTTGTCGGGGTTGTTTTGGGCTGTATTGTGACGCTTGCAAGTTTCACACTGCCTAACATCTTTGATAGATATATCAATGGAACTGAATCAGAATTCATCCTTACCTTGCTTCACAACGTTCAGTATATTGGATTGGCAATAGGCGCAGGCTTCGTCACACTCAGCCTATTGTTTACCACGAAATTAGTAAATCTAAAAGACGAAACACCACTTCAATAGTGGTTTCTTTGGGCTTTGTTGAAGCTGACATAACAGATAACACGATTACAAAAAAGGTAGACCTTTTTGCCCAAAAAGGTCTACCTTTTTTGAAGAAACCGTCAACCTTTTTTGAAGAAATAGTTATCCTCTTCTGAATATATCCAATTATGAGACTGTAGTAAGTTTGGAGAAATAAAAAAGGAGATGTGCTGTTATAACACATCTCCTCTTTCTTATTTTGTATTTTATGATTATCTAACCTGAATAACCAAGTATTTGCTTGTGCTCCAGAATGTCTGTGGGTCAGTGATACGGAGTACATACTGTCCGTTTGTATCAGTTGTCAGCGTGTAGCTGCTGCTTGGATGAGCAGTCAACAGATGAGCACTCTTGCTGTAAAGCTTGATTTCCTTGTTAACACGGATATCAATCTTTGTGAAGTAACCCTTGTTGAAAGAACCCTGAAGAACCTTACCACCATCGAGGATGCGCTGTGCCTTCAACTCGCTCTTAGTACCGAATACATACCAACCAGTATTCAACTGCTTGTCCTGTGTATTGATAGTCTCAGTCTTCTGGTTGCTCTCTGTCTGGAGATTCTCTTTCTCCTTGGTGAGGTTTTTCCTTCTCTGCTGTAAGGTTCTCCTTATCAGTCTTGAGATTAGTAACATCCGTATTCAAACCAGTGATAGTCTCATCAAGCTCCTTGATATGGATATTCTTTGACTCCAACTCAGCACGCAACTGCTTCAACTCAGTCTCCTTTGCGCTCAATTGACTTGTCAGACGGCTAAGAGTTTCCTTCATTGCATCACCCTTAAAGCCTGTCTCGCGTAACTGCTGCTGCAACTTCTTGATGAGTTCACGGTTTTCCTGCATACGCTGAGCGATGAATTGGATATTCTCCTTCATCTGTTCTGTCTTGTTAGCAGCCTCACCATTCTTAGCTATTGTCACACGATTCTCTGCTTCGTTGATAGCAGCAAAACCCTGCTGGATATCATTCAGCGTTCCCATCATATCGTTAATCTCGTGATCACGTGCGTCGATAATATTGCGCAATGAATCACTCTGTATTTCGGATGGGTTCAAAGCCGACTTCTTGTCTCGGTTGCAGGATGCCAGTGCAAGTACTCCACATACTGCGAAAACTAATAGTTTATTCATACATTATACTTTTTTATCCGTTTGTTTCTTCCTATCAGAAGACTTTTACTTTTTCTTTTCCTGCCACTACAATGACAAACTCACCACGTGGTTCTGTCTCTTTGAAGTGGGCTATTACTTCATCCAATGTACCTCGAACGCTCTCTTCATGCAGTTTTGAAATCTCACGACAACAACTTACTTGTCGCTCAGCTCCAAACACCTCAGCAAACTGTTCTAAGGTTTTCACAACTCTATAAGGTGACTCATAGAATATCATTGTACGCGTTTCTTCAGCCAAACTCTCTAAATGAGTCTTACGTCCCTTCTTCTGAGGGAGGAATCCTTCAAAGCAAAAGCGATCACAAGGCAAGCCACTTGACACCAATGCTGGTACAAAAGCGGTAGCTCCCGGAAGCGTCTGAACAGTTATTCCATTGGCTGCAGCCTCACGAGCGAGGAAGAATCCTGGGTCACTAATGCCTGGAGTTCCCGCATCTGAGATCAATGCAACCGTCTCACCAGCCTTTAATCTATTGACTATACCAGCAGAACTTGCATGTTCATTGAATTTATGATGAGACATAAGACGATTCTTAATCTCAAAATGTTTCAACAAGATACCCGATGTACGAGTATCCTCACACAAAACTAAATCAGCCTCCTTTAGGATTCTGATAGCACGGAGGGTCATATCCTCCATGTTTCCAACTGGTGTCGGTACGAGATATAATGTTCCCATTGTTGGTTGCAAATGTAAAGTAAATGAACAGAAGGACAAAATAAATTAGCTTTTTTTACATAACAATCATGTCCGTTTGCAAGGAAAAAAGACAAAGTAACAATGATGTTATAATTTTAAAGAATAAATACTACTATCTACGAAAAAAATACAACTTCATTCTACAAATTAACTTTCAGTTCTCTTTTATTTTCCGCTAAGAAGACAAAGAACACACTTCCTCAATAACTTTTAACGCTTAACGTTTATCTATTCTTTTTAAATTATATATCTTTGCAATGATTATGACAAAGATAGACAACCATAACGGTGAAAGACGTCGTCAAGGACGCATTGAAGTGATTTGTGGAAGTATGTTCTCTGGTAAAACCGAAGAACTCATCCGTCGTATGAAACGTGCAAAGTTCGCAAAACAGAGGGTTGAGATTTTCAAACCTTCTATTGACACACGCTATTCAGACGAGGATGTAGTCAGTCATGACCAGAACAGCATCCATTCTACACCTATCGACTCATCTGGCAACATTCTTCTTCTTGCCTCAGACATTGATGTCGTGGGCATTGACGAGGCACAATTCTTAGACGAGGGACTCACTGACATCTGCAATAAGTTGGCAAACAACGGTGTACGTGTCATCGTTGCAGGACTCGACATGGACTTCAAAGGCGTGCCTTTCGGTCCTATCCCAGCTCTTTGTGCCATTGCAGACGAGGTAACAAAGGTACACGCAATCTGTGTGAAGTGTGGCGCGTTGGCATACGTTAGTCACCGTCTCATTGCTGACGACCGTCGTGTCATGCTCGGAGAGCAGCAGGAATATGAGCCTCTATGCCGTGACTGCTACAAGAAGGCAACACAGGAAGAAGCAAACAAAAACGTTTAAAAAGACATATGAGACAAACAATTACTTTTGATAAGTTCATACGCTGGGCATTGATAGCACTTGCCGTTTTAGCTGTTGGATTTATCATCAATGCACTATCTGAGGTTCTTTTACCATTCTTTATAGCATGGCTAATAGCCTACCTCCTCTATCCTATCGTGAAGTTTGTACAATATAAACTCCACATTCCAGGCAGAGCTTTGAGCATAATCATCACCTTTATATTGGTTGCAGCACTCTTTACTGCCATCTTCATGTTCATCGTTCCACCAATGATCAATCAGGTTGATAAGTTTATGACGATTGTCAATCGCTATCTACATGAGACGACACATACCAATGACATAGCGACAATGATACAGAAATGGATTAGGGAGAATCAGACAGAAATAGAAAGATTCTTAAAAAGTTCAGACTTCACAAACACGATTAAGACCGCTATGCCGAAGTTATTCTCTGTAATAGGTCAGACGGCAAGTATCGTGATTTCTATCATTGCATCATGTATCACCCTACTCTATACCTTCTTTATCCTGCTTGATTATGAGGTGTTGACTAACAATTGGATTAAGATATTCCCAAAGAACGTACGTCCTTTCTGGGCTGGATTGGCAGAAGATGCTGAGCGAGAATTGAATAATTACATACGTGGACAGGGATTAGTTTCACTCTGTATGGGTATACTCTTCTGCATTGGCTTTACCATTATTGATTTCCCAATGGCTATCGGTATGGGAATCCTTATTGGTATTCTTAACCTCGTCCCTTATCTTCACACCTTTGCACTTATCCCAACAGCTTTCCTTGCATTGCTCAAAGCTGCTGATACAGGACAGAATTTCTGGATTATCTTTGCCTCTGCACTAATTGTTTTTTTGCGGTTGTACAGCTGCTAATGGATATGGTGATAACACCAAAGGTCATGGGTAAAAGCAATGGGTCTCAACCCTGCTATCCTACTCCTCTCTCTCTGTTTGGGGTGCTCTCTTTGGGCTTTATCGGACTTATCATAGCCTTACCACTCACGACCCTTATCATTGCTTACTGGCAAAGATATGTCACCAAAGAGGGTGATGGGGTTCAGGTAGAAAACATACCAGCTATTGCTGAGGAAAAGAAAGAAGATAAAGAATAAAGAAAGATAATAGCTATAGAACTATAACGAGCCTCCTTTTCACATGGAAAGGGGGCTTCTTTTTAATGCTATCTACCACCCGCACCAATGGTGCTTACCATGAACACCATATGTGTTAAGCCTTAGCACCATATGTGCGCTACCTTAAAACATCAACTGAAGATAGGAAAAGAGGGACATTAAGGTCACTATCATAAAGATAGGAAGACGTTTATACAAAACAAGAAACACGTTTATAAAATAAAAATAGCTCTCCTCTTCACACGAAAAGGAAAGCTATTTTTATGCAATCTACACCACTATTCGCATTTTATCAACTACATGATAACACAGCTAAAGCAGTTTTTAATGCGCTTATTTATACGTAAGACTCCAAGAACTTAACTGTTCCTGAAACCTTCACAGTGGTTGCTGTAGCTGGAAGGAGTACACTCTCACCTGCACGGAATGAGATAGTATTGCCCTCAGCATCAGTAATCTCACCCTCACCCTTGAGTCCTACGAAGATTACAAAAGAATCCAAATCGCTATAATCAAGCGTCATTGGCTCTGTAAGGTCATAGACAGAAGTGGTGAAGTAAGGACAGCTAACGAGTTCTACAGGCTCATTCTGACGTGCTTCATACTGTGTACGATAGTCCGGATAGACAGTATAATCAATGCACTCAGCAGCTTCCTTGGTATGCAACTGACGATAGTTGCCCGCTGCATCCTGACGCTTGAAGTCATAAATACGGTAGGTTACATCGCTTGTCTCCTGTATCTCTGCCAAGAAACAGCCTGCACCGATAGAGTGAATACGACCTGCTGGCAAGAAGAATACGTCGCCTTCCTTCACAGGATATTCTGACAAAGCCTCAGTAATGGTGTCATTTTCAACCATTTCCTTGTACTGTTCTGGTGTAATCTGCTGCTTCAAACCACTGCGGGAGAGAGGCATCGGCATCACTTTCCATCACATACCACATCTCAGTCTTACCACGACCCAAGCCCTGTGCTTGTGCTTGTTCGTCTGTTGGATGAACCTGAATAGAAAGCTGCTCGCGTGCATCAATAAACTTAACAAGCAGAGGGAACTCATTGCCAAAGCGCTCATAGTTCTCCTTACCCACCAGTTTATCCTTCAAAGTCTCAACAAGTTTGTTCAGTGTCCAGCCTTTGTATTCGCCATTAGAGACAACACTCTCGTTGTCTTTAACACCTGAAATCTCCCAACTTTCGCCCACTTGCTTCTGATCAGAAGTCAAATGCTTGAAAGGTACTATCTTTTCTCCACCCCAAAGGATAGACTTCAAAAGAGGATTAAACTTAAACATTTCCATTTTTTATTGCTTTTTTGATGTTTCAAACTTTATAATAACGAAACCATTCTATGGTCTCATTCGTACTGCAAAGTTACACTTTAATCAGTAGATTACCAAGAAAACTGATAGAAAGGCGTTGTTTCATTCTCCTCTAAAGACCGAGAGAAGTTTGTCATATCGCATGATTACACAACAGACTTTCACCTTTATTCCTGTTCTATTCCTACTAATAGATAACAAGAAATTATCCATCAGTTTCTGCATCGCGGTTTATATCAACTATAAAGCTGTTGTTTGGCTTATGTAGAAAATAGGTTTAGACTTATTAAACCCTAACTTTACAATGTTCAAACAACAGCTTTATCATATCATTTTACTTAATTTCAGACATTCGCTTTGTCTGTTTCTGAATTATCTTTTGTGTTGATTTGTCTGATGCAAACACACTGTAGAATCCTTGTGGCTCATGTGCTGGATCGCAGGTAAAGTCGTCTCCTGCCTGCCAACGCTCATGACGAGGTTTTCCATAACCACCCCAACCCCAGAAGTTACAACCAACAAGGAGTCCGCCGTTCGCTGCATTCTCTGCAACAGCTTCCATAACATACTTGTAATAAGCGTCGCGCGCCTTTGTTGTACTCTTCAACGAGAATGAGAAACCATCACGAGGATAACCGAACTCTTCAAGAACAAGTGGCTTATTAAGACGCTTGCAAATGGCAAGATGGTTGTCGATATATTCTTGTGTCTGCTTAAAACTTGCCTTAAGGTCCTCTTTTAGATGTGTCTTTCTTGCCCATTGCCAGTTGTATGGCCAAATGTGAATATTGCAATAGTCCACATTCTTATCTGCACAGATACGCTCAAAGCAGCCATAATCACGCTCACAACCAAAGACACCTTCACTTCCAAGGCTTATCAGATGGTTCTGATCGAGACTGCGAACGAGTGCTGTTGCTTCTGAAAGCCACTTCTCAAACTCTGGTAAAGCTTCCTTTGAGAAGGCACGAGGCTCGTTACAAATCTGCCAAGACATGATTGTAGGGTCATCAACATACTTGATACCAGAGTATCGGTTGGTACGACTAAGGATGAAGCGAATATGATCATAGAACATTAAATGTGCCTTCTGATTAGCTGCAAACTTGCTGGCAAACTTTGTATAAGCGCCATAACCGTCTCTGCGTGGTATCAAAGCAGGTCCTTCATCAGCCCACTCCAAATAGGCACCATAGCCTCACTCCATTCCCAAGAGTTGGTAAGATAAAGTACAGCAACCATCTTTCGCTTGCTCATCTCAGTTAAAAGATAGTCTAATCCTGCAAGAATAGAATCGTTATATACACCCGGACGAGACTGTAAGACAGGCTCTATCTTATCCTCAACACCGGGCAAACCATCTGCACCAACCAAAATACGGAGGTTATCAATACCCAAACGCTGCATCTCATCGAGTTCGCGACGAAGACGCGCACGGTCTCCTCCTGGTCCTTCAGAACCAAGTATAGGTCCATACCAGAAGTTTGCTCCCACGTAATAGTAGGGTTTTCCACCTCGAACAAAGCGTCCGTTCTTTACTTTCACAAAGTCACCGGCCATCATATTCACAGCCATTGCCAAGGCAATAATTGCCATAAAAACTCTTTTCATATATTAGTAGTAAGTCGAAATATTACCAACTTTACGAGCAATGTTTCCCTTTTAGGGAAGATGCTTCTACTTATTAATACACCTAAAGCAAGTTTTTCCCTTACCCACATTGCTACTTTTAGAAGAATAAATGGTTCTTTCGTCCAAATATTTGGATGCTTTTCGTATTGCATTAACAAAAGAACCGAAGTTACTCATTAAACAAAAACATGGCTAAGACAGTCAATTATCTATCCTTTTATCATCCATTTTCGTTGAAAATCTTTTCTTTTTAAGACTTCGGAAATCTGCAGACAAGGTATGAAAAATCATTACATAATTTCAAGTAAAACATCTGTAAACAACGGCAAAAACACATATAAAAAGCGTCTTTATAACCAACAGTATATCAATTAGTTATAAAGCAGTAAAGTAAAAGGTGCTTTATTGGACTTCAAAAGGGCGTTAGTAAGGGGCTTAAAGGGCGTCTTTTGCAAGTCAATTAGGCATCTTTAAGAAGCCAAAAGAGCATGTATTGGTTTTGAATCACACGAAAATAATTTACAAACTTCAACTAATAAGAGAATACGTTGTTTGTAGAAGACAGATAGACATCGCACCTAAATCCGCTTATCATGTTGTTTATTCCTCTTTGTAATATCACCGCAAATACGCAATCCATCGGAAAGTATTATCGCCAATCACACCATAACTGGGCATCCGGGGCTGTATGCCAAGGAGGAAACCCGGTCCAAAGGATTGAAAATATAACCTTAGGAATTTTATCTGAAGTATTAATAAGGGCTATCCCAAAAGGTCTAAAAGTAAATTTTATCCTTTCTGCAAGTATCTGTAGGATGGCAACTGCATTTTTTTTCTTTTTGGGCAGCCCTTATTAAAATTTATTCTTATTTTAGGTTATATACATTCATGTCCATTTATGTAAAAAATCCTGCTGACCTTGTTTATGTCTTGTCAGTCACCATTTGCAAAACCATATTTGACCCTCAAAGAGGCTGAATTTGATAAGCAACTTGCTACATACTCATAATAAGGAGCTAAATAGAACACGAATGGGAAATACTCAAATGCCAAACTAAAGAAGATATTGGCCAAAAATAAACGTTATACCGAGAGAGAAACTTGATTTTTTTCAACTTCCTAAAAACGTTGTTGTTCAAACATTTCTACTTATTTGTACTTACCAGTTGAACCTACGCTTCCCTAATAAAAATGTCTATGGTAAAAAGTTAAAAAAATCCTCCCACTTTTTGTTAGATATATTTTTTTGTGTAATTTTTGTAATCGTTATGCGGCAGTAATAATATACATATTAATACGAGTTAGTAATCCTGTAGTTCTCACATGCTACGAGGAGGTATTAAAAGGTGCGTTTTCGACAATGCATCTATTGTAGTATATTATTGCTTAATCCAAATGAATATTATAAATTTAGGAATTCTTGCTCACATTGATGCAGGAAAAACTTCCGTAACCGAGAATCTGCTGTTTGCCAGTGGAGCAACGGAAAAGTGCGGCCGTGTGGATAATGGTGACACCATAACAGACTCTATGGATATAGAGAAACGTAGAGGAATTACTGTTCGGGCTTCTACGACATCTATTATCTGGAATGGAGTGAAATGCAATATCATTGACACTCCGGGACACATGGATTTTATTGCGGAAGTGGAGCGGACATTCAAAATGCTTGATGGAGCAGTCCTCATCTTATCCGCAAAGGAAGGCATACAAGCGCAAACAAAGTTGCTGTTCAATACTTTACAAAAACTGCAAATCCCGACAATTATATTTATCAATAAAATTGACCGTGACGGTGTGAATTTAGAGCGTTTGTATCTGGATATAAAAACAAATCTGTCTCAAGATGTCCTGTTTATGCAAACTGTTGTCGATGGATTGGTTTATCCGATTTGCTCCCAAACATATATAAAGGAAGAATACAAAGAATTTGTATGCAACCATGACGACAATATATTAGAACGATATTTGGCGGATAGCGAAATTTCACCGGCTGATTATTGGAATACGATAATCGATCTTGTGGCAAAAGCCAAAGTCTATCCGGTACTACATGGATCAGCAATGTTCAATATCGGTATCAATGAGTTGTTGGACGCCATCTCTTCTTTTATACTTCCTCCAGAATCAGTCTCAAACAGACTTTCAGCTTATCTCTATAAGATAGAGCATGACCCCAAAGGACATAAAAGAAGTTTTCTAAAAAAAAGTAATGGGGGTGAATGTAATCGACTGATTACTAATAAAAAAAGCAGAATATATAATCTGATAAGGTGAACGACTAAGAAACGAGCGAGTTTCTTTCCCTTTCTTTATTCTGCAAAGTCTCAAAAGAACTCTCTGTTTGATGTTGCAAAGATAGCGATATAATTCATATAAGCAAAAGTATTTACGTTGTTTTTTTCAATGAAAATCAACCTTAGACATTTCTAATTCTATAAAAATCGCCATTTTAAGGTATTGCATATATCTATGAACAATGGTAATTTTGCAAAATGATAATCAAAAGAATTCTTTTTAATCTTCATCATTCTACTTCTGCTGTTTCCCACTGCTAATGCTACTATTTTGAATTTAGTTGTGGGTGATACTATATACCCTACTCGAAAAACATGTTTCTTCATTACATAAAACGATAGAACTCGATGAAGTTCAAGTTATTGGACAGCGGAAATTGTTTTCCATAAGAAAAAGACACCACGTTTATCAATACTGATTGCCTTCGAGTAAGGAAAGGTGCTAACTTGGAAGACTTAATCAGGAATATTCCGGGCATGGAATACGACAAGGCGAACAGGCAACTATCATTCAAAGGAAAGCCATTGAACGGCGTAAACATCAATGGCGAGACCTTTATGGGCAACGACATTATCGCAGCGTTGGAGAATATGCCAACCGATGCAGTGGAACTACTGAAACTGTATGACATGCTCAGCGCATTGGAGAAAATGACGGGAGTAGATGATGGTGCCGACAATTATGTGCTGGACATCAAGACCAAATCTACCTACAATGGCAGCCTGACAGGAACACTAACGGCTGAACACGGCAATCGCGACAGACGCAGGGATGAGGTACAGGGCAATCTATTCAATGCCGATGGCGAAAACACCTCGCTGACTTTGCGCTCTGACAATCTTAGTAATATGAACATTGGGGGAAACAATTTCCAAAACATATTGTCGGGCAATATCGTGAAGAAATTTGGTAAGAAAATTACGCTCAATGCAAGCCTCTCACTCAATGCCTTCCACAATGGAAGCGAGAATCATGACTATGATGAGCAATATCTTTCATCGGGAACAAAATATCGGGAATCAATGCTGCTTTCCTTGAGCAAGAATCACAGTAATGCCGCAAACATAAATCTGCAGTATAACATAGACAAAAAGACTTTGCTGAATATAAGTGCAAATGGAAACTTCGGACGGTCAGACAACCTGACTGACAACACAACATACCTATATGAGCGCAATACGGCTGCGGACACGCTGACCTCGGGAACGCTGCGAAATAACACAAAAAGCAATGGAAAGAATTACCATGTATCTGCCGACCTCACACGGCGGATTGGCAAGGCTGGGGCATCATTTACCGTGAAGGCGACACTTGGCGGTAACTCGAATGAAACTAATAATACCAGCCTTTCACTGACGAAATTCCACCACCTGCGCAACGCTGTGGGCGGAGATTCACTACTGTTGCGCAATCTTTGCCAACAACTGCCCACCCTGCGCAACGAAAGCAGAATATCATTGCAATATACCCATCCTTTTGGCAAACAGTTGAAATTGCAGACAGGGTACGGACTGCATCACGAAGAGGATAGAAACACAAGCAACACTTACGACTATACTATACCGAATAGACCATACATAGATAGCCTAAGTTATGAGAACACACTATCTATATGTGGGCAGGAACTCACCCTGAGAATGGATTATAAGGGTAAGCAATGGAAGATAAACAGTGGCATTGATGTAGACCACCCGACTTTGAACTACGAAGGATGAAATTTTTCAGGGACAACTTCCAGCATTTCCAAAAAACAGTTTAACCATTGACTTGGAGACAAACAAACAATTTGAGCATTAAGGTTTAAACCGAATTTTTCCGAAATTGACCTGACCTGACTTTTCCTGAAAATCGACTTTAAAGCTGTTTTTACAGATAAATCAGGTTTCTCTAACAGACAGGAAATAAATGCTAAGTATTTGGCTTTAAACTTAAAATCAAAAAATAAGTGTTTTCTTTTAATGTTTAACAGGGCTGATTTGACAGTTGGCGGTGGCAAGAAACTTTCAGGACCTACCTCATAGACAAGTTTCAAATCAAAAAAAGTATGATAGAAAACGGTATATGGATTGTAAAGCTTCCTCGAAAATAACTTTTGTGTAGGTTCTAATTGAAGGATAATGGAACCTCCCAGAAAATTTCCAAGACTCTCAAACATCAGGATTTTGAAAATATCGGAAGTAATGCCATAAGGAATATTTGACACCACTTTGAAAGGAAATTTCGGAACTGCAAAATTCCTAAAATCACAACCGACAACTTGAACATTTCGGGCATCAGAAAATAATTTTCGTAAATGTTCAACCAAAGCTGTGTCGTTTTCAATAGCAACAACATTGTTGGCGATTTTTAATAAATGAACAGTAAGAAACCCCTTGCCTGCCCCTAATATCTAAAAACCGTATCCTGATTACTTATATTTGCTTGTCTTATTGCATCTTTTATTAGCACTTTATCAATAGTAAAGTGCTGACCCGTAAAACGAACGGGCAATTTCTTTTTTGTCATTAGTAACTTCTTACAGGTGAATACTTCTTGAGTTCAACTTATAAATGCAACTTTTTGGGTGCGGATAATAAGCAATAAAAACATTTATTTTTCAGAGAGGAAAGAGAGACAATGTCCCCCTTTCTCTCACTCTGAATGGATAAAGTTTGCTATCTTTGCTTTAATTGTCCGTCCAAGGAAAAAAAAGTTGCAGATGAGCAAACATATAACCGAGGAACAAAGGTATGCAATTTTTCTATGATGTTGCAAATACCGATGAGCAAAAAAAGCAATAGCGGAAGCTATCGGAGTAGATAAAAGCACTGTTTACAGGGAGATAAAGCGCAATTGCGACGCCCGAAGTGGTAGCTATAGCATGGAGCTTGCCCAGCGAAAAAGCAGACAGGCGCAAGCAGCAAAAAAACATCGCAAGGAAGTGCTTACACCGGCAATGAGAAAACGGATAATAAAGCTGTTGAAGAAAGGATTCAGCCCGGAGCAGATTGTCGGCAGGAGCCGCTTGGAGGGAATTGCGATGGTATCTCACGAAACGATATATCGCTGGATTTGGGAGGATAAGCGGCGGGGTGGCAAACTGCACAAATATCTTCGCAGACAAGGTCGCAGGTATGCCAAACGTGGTTCTAAAAAAATGCAGGGGCGAGGATTTATCCCAGGCAGGGTGGATATTGATGAGCGTCCCTGAGATAGTGGAACTGAAGGAGAGATTTGGTGATTTAGAGATAGATACAATTATTGGTAAGAACCACAAAGGTGCCATTCTTACCATTAACGACAGAGCAACAAGCAGGGTCTGGATACGCAAGTTGTCGGGAAAAGAAGCCATCCCGGTAGCTAAGATTGCAGTATGGGCACTGCGGAAAGTGAAAAACTTAATACACACAATTACGGCTGACAATGGAAAGGAGTTTGCAAAGCACGAGGAAATTGCGCAAAAAAATTGGAAATAAAATTCTATTTTTGCAAACCATACCACTCATGGGAACGTGGTGCCAATGAAAACACCAACGGGCTTATCAGGCAGTATATCCCAAAGGGTAAGGACTTTAGTGAAGTAACCAACAAACAGATTAAGTGGATTGAAAATAAACTCAATAATCGACCTCGTAAAAGACTTGGATACCTCACGCCAAACGAAAAATTTAAACAAATTATTAATCAGAATTCTGTTGCATTTGCAAGTTGAATTCAGCTTATAATAAGAAAGGAGATGAAGAATTTACTTCCCAACAGGACATTTTATTCCCTAAAGTGTTTGATGTTGATGGCATGCGAGTTTTTTTATTTATTGGAAACTTCCACATCCTGTGGAAAAAGCTCTATCCATATGTTGATTACAAAAATACGGAAAAATTTCAAAAGATACGTTAGTTATAGGGATTATACAGACTTTGTGTTTGTTAATGGTCATGGTAATGCCCCAAATCGGGAATTGTCAAAATAAAAAAATAATAAATGTGGGGTAATACTCCAAATCGGGAGTTATTGAAATAATTATCTGATTATCAATGTACTTTCCAAAAGATAAAGTATTAGGGCAGAGTGGAAAAATCGTTGAAACTGGTCCTATGTAATCGTTCAAAGTGACCCTTTTGTATCATCCAAAGAGGGATTGGACATTCGCGGTACGATACGAGTATGGGTGTTATGATTTATCAGCATTCATTCTTCTCTACTCCCAAAGGATTTTGTCAGTTGTACTGCTTGCTGTTGTAGTCTGATGAGAATTTGGGAATAGGTTTCGAGTTTGCCGAGCAGTTGTTGAGCAGTGGCAACAGAATGATAAGTATTGAGGACTTTCACGACTTCGTTGTACAGAACTCCTATCTTATGAGCCAAGGCAACGATTTCTGAGAGTTTCTCCAAGTAAGGTTCTTTTTGCAGGGTCTTGGGTGATGACCTTAAAAGATTCACCAAGAAGCCTTTGCTCGGACAAAGTCGCTCTTTGTCTTTGCTCCCGACTTGCGATAGAGTCTGATAAGTTTCTGCTGGTCTTCGGAATTAGGTATTCTGATGTGCCATCTGTCCCATCGTGGGCAGGTGGCACATCTGCCGTCTGGCTTCTTTTTGTTTTTTTGCTTCTTCATTGCTTTCTAATCACGACTTTGGAGTGATTTAATCCCTTTTCGGGGCAAGGGTCTTTGTGGTACAAATGGCAATTTGTGGTACAAAGACACACCTGCTGATGTAGAAAAATGGGATTATAAGCTCCCTGCTGTGTTACTGCATTCATTGAATACAGTAACTCGGCGTAGGCTTGCATTCGAGGAATGCAGTAATTCAGAGTTTCCTCCATCTTTCCACATCTTCCTTGTATTGGTCGAGGTGTTCCCGCAGTACCTGTTCGACATATCCCGAAACGCTCGCTCCATGCTCACCGATTCTCCGCACCACGAAGTCTAACTTTCGTTGGGTTTCCTCTGATACATACACGGCTTTGCGGTGGCTGTTGCGAAAAGGGCTGGAGATATTTCCCCTGAAACTCGGATAATTGCTTTCTGTCCTTTGTTTTTTTCCCATTCTTTGATGAAATTCTTCGGTAGAAGTAGCCCTTTCTGTTGGCGACAACGCTGTTTCTTGATAGGACGGTTGAGAAAAAATCCTTGTTACTCTCCTTGTCATTTTGTTCCTCAACTTTATCAACAGGCTCAAACCTTCTCTTTTCCTCTTCATAATCGAAGGGCTGGTCAAAATCGGGTAACTCTTCGGGCTTGCGGAGCTTAACGCCATAATTTCCCATATCTCTAATGGCTTGTTCCAAGCGTTGTTTCCTTTTTTCATCTATTCTTGCCATAATTTCTTGGGTATCGGGTTATAGTGTTTTTTTCAAGCATGGCTTGTATGTCGCTCTGCTTGTAGAGTATCTTCCCTCCGATTTTGTAGAAAGGAAGCGTTCCTGAGTTTCTGTACTCTTGGAGCGTGCGTGTGCTGAGCCGTAATTGGCTGCAAACCTCCTCACCCGAAAGGTAAACCTCACCATTCAGCATCGGACGGGCGGTAGAGCAATACCGCTCCAACTTCTTCAAAGTGCCTTCCATCAGTTGTGAAAACAACTGCATCTGAGGGTCTTCCCGCGTAATGATTTCATTCTCTGCCATAATTCATTCATTCTTTGATTTCAATCCTTGACTGCATTCAGCATTTCACAGATGTCGGTCTGTTTGTAATAACACTTATGTCCAATCATGGAGAAAGGGATTTTTGCCCGTATCTCGGTATGATTGTAGGGTACGCTTGCTGATGCCTAAACGCTTGCACACGGCTTTCGTTGTCGAGCCATTGCTCGGTCTTGGGAGGATTACCGATGAGTTTTTTTCCACACGATGGATAAAGTCTGCAAATTCGGAGCGATGTCGCTCCCACGCTTTGCGGTCGATGATAATGAGTTTCATTGCCTTAATTTTGTTTTTGATTACTTTATTGTTACTCAGCAAACAAACTGTTATGCAGTCCATTGCCGTACTTCTCGGGTGCAAAAAGTAACCCCTCGGAAGCACCACTGCAAGAAATGAGGATAAGCAGGGAAATAGAGAAAGCAATAGAAAAAAACAAAGGAAATCCGTCTGTGTTATTGCGGTAATGAGATGAGGTGCCGGCTCGTTCCTTTTTATTATCTTGTTGTTTTATCGATAATTCGATAGTTCGACAAATCGAGATGTCGAAGTGTCGATAGATAGTTTTATCGATAGATTATTTTGACGATATATAGTTTTGACAACAGATAGTCATGACAACAAATTGTACAAACAATAGATTGTCCGTATTATCGTCAGTCCTATCTGTTGTTAGTTGTTACGCCTTGCGTCCAAAGAGCCTGAGTATGCCGTATTCTTGTCGTGCCTATACTCTCTACGGCAGCCCAGCCCTGCAAGGTTGGGAGAGATGAATACGACCGCATGGATATAGAAAATGGCAATACCACCTTGAAACAGAGAAATCCTGCGGTGGAGATTCTTCTCTCCATCCGCAGGACTCGACCTTGTCAGGGCAGACAGGCTGCCGTTGTACCTTTGCACGATAAGAAACGGCATCAGGAACTTTGCGTGCGCCGCCTTTGCCTACAACGCCTTCAGGCTTGCTTCCTCCGTCAGTCTGACCGTTGGCAGATTGTTGCTCTCGATGAGCAGCACTATCGTGCCTGTCAGTTCGGTGTAAAGACGGCCGTATTGCTCGTCAGAAGCCAATGTGTCCGTCAAACCGAACTTGTCGAATGTGGCTTGAACAGCCTTGTTCGACAACAGTATAGGTACGAGTTTCTCTGGGAGCGGTGCAGGAAGTTCCCTTTCAAACTCGTTTTCCAACACGGATATAAGCGTATCGTACTTGGAAAAGTGCAAGCCTTGATACAATGCCTCGCTTGCCATGCTCTCCGCTTCAATGTGTGTAAAGCCTTGTGCTACAGCATCGCAGTAAACTGTGAGAGCCATATCTGCCCGTGCAGTGATAAACTCCGTATCTTGCAACTTTTCGGGGTGATGCTCACTCATGTAACTTCTTAACTTCAATCGGAAGTAGGAAAGTTCCTTTTTGTTCTTCTGTTTCATTGTTTTTCTTGTTAAAAAGTTGGACTTCTTTTTTTTGAATCATTCATTACGGCTGTTACATCCCAATTATGGGACTTGACTTTTTCGGTGTTCTTGACGGACACAGCCGTAAGGCTTTACGCAGTACCCTTGTATGCTCACTACCCATCAGGGGTTGCATTTCCTTGGCAATCTTGCTCTTGGTCACCCGTGCATAAATCTCGGTCGTGGAGATGAAGCGATGCCCCAGCATCTTGCTCACCGTCTCTATCGGAAGTCCGTTCTCCAGACAGATGGTCGTGGCAAAGGTGTGCCGTGCGGTGTGCGAGGTCGCTTGAGTATGCGGTGGCAGTCCTGCCTTAATACATATCTCCTGAATAGTTCTATTGAAATTACTGTTGCTGGGAAACTCTCGAAAGAAAAGCCCCTCCCTTCGTCCGTGGCTCACAATGGCGAGTATTTTCTCGGCAACGGGCAGCAACGGGACAATACTTCTGTTCTGTGTCTTTGTTCGACAGAGCGATATGTACCTACGCCCATCCCCGAATGTATAAACATCGTCCATTCGGAGTTTCTTTAAGTCTGAGAATGCCAGCCCCGTGAAACATCCCAAGAGGAAAATAAGTCTGCAATGGTTATCTGTCGAGCGGTGCGGACGGTAAGCCAAGAGTTTTTGCAGGTCGTCCGCCGTAAGTGCATTGCGCTCGTAGGTAGGCGTTTCTATGTCTATGAGTTCAAAAGGGTCTTCACGAACGTATCGCTCCTGCAATGCCTTGCGAATGACCTGATGCAAGTGGCGTAGGCGGTTGCCGACACTGCTTTCCTTGTTTCCCAAGTCCCGAAGCATAAAAAGGCGATAGTCCTCAAGCAAAGTCTTGTCCACCTCTGTGGGCATACAGTCTGCCCTGTCCCTTACTTGCAGGAAATGAACAAAACTCTTGTAGCTGTCCTTAAAAGCCCTGACAGTTGCCTTGCTTAATGTTCTGCCCTGCAATTCCTCCTTGTATTCACAAACGGATTGATATAGCTCCGTAAGTGTTGGCATGGGGCGACTTTGCTGCATATAACGCTCCTTGAGGTATTCCGCCGTGATATAGTTTTCTTCCCTTAATGTACGTTCATAGAGTGAATGCAAGCACTCTTCTATTGAGTTCAGTTGCAGATTGATGCCGCTTGAATTACCTGTTGTCGCCTTGATGCACCCTTTTCGGGCAAGCCACTCGTCGGGGGAAGTTTGCAACTGCGTGGAAAACGATGAGGACGTTCCATTACAGGTGATACGGCAACGGATTACGCATAGTCCGTCTTCATTGGTCTTGCTTCTATCTATGTAGAATAGTATGGCAAATGTACTTTTCATTGTTCTGCGGTTTTAGTTGGTCAGTTGATAATGTGCGAGTTGTGGAAGTATTTTCTCTATGTCCAGAAAGACACGCTCGGGAGATGTCTCCGCATACACTTGCGTGGTTTTGATTTGACTGTGTCCGAGCATTTTGGAAACGCTCTCAATGGACACGCCCTCCGACAGTGTCATCTGAGATGCGAAGGTATGCCGTGCCATGTGATAGGTCAGCGTTTTCTGAATACCGCAAAGCCGTGCTATCTTTTTGAGGTGTATGTTTACCGTGTCGCATCCGGGTATGGGCAGCAGATACCCCTTGGGCGGTTCGTGTCGGAAAGCCCTCGTGTGAATGCCCCGATAACGCTCGATAATGGCAGTGGCTTCGGGAAGTAGGGGGATGTGGCACACGTTGCCCGTCTTTATTCTCGGCTTGCGTATCCAAGTCATTCCCGCTTCGTGAAAGACGTGCTGCTCCGTCAAGTGATACACGTCGGTATAGGAAAGCCCCGTCAGGCAGGAGAAAAGGAACATATCCCTCGACACTTTTTCATAGCCTTGCAATTTATCTTCTCCCAAGGCTGCGATAAGACCTACCTCCTCCCTTGTGATGTAACGTGGAGTACCCACTTCCCAACGAATGGAATGGTTGATGAAGGGATAGGTGTCAATGATGTGCCGTTTATGCAGGTCTTTGAGCAAGGAAGCCAGCATGGAGAGATAGCCAGCCGAAGTGTTGAGCTTGAATCCCTTTTCTTTGGCGAAGTAGTCCTCCAAGTCTTTGATAAAGGCGATGTCGGCTTTCTGCACGGGAATATCCTCCACACGGTAGCGATACCTGACGAAGTTTGCCAGATGCTTGTGAAAGAGCAACAGGCATTTTAGTCTGCGTTCGCTGCGGTCTATGCCCACACGCTCACGGAAGCGGTCGATATACTCGTCTGTATGATGCAGCAGTCCTTGTGACTCACTGTTCAGTCCGAATACAAGCTCCCGTACTCGCTCTGCCGTGATGGGAGCATCGGATTTACCCGAAAGAGACTCATAAACCTTGTGTATGCTCACCTGAAGGCGGTCAAGTTCCTTGTTTACCGATACGGCTTCGGCACTCTTGCCCAGCAGTCGGTTTTTGCGACTGTCCCACAAACGAGGAGTACACGAGCATTTGCAACTGAACTGTACCATAGAGCGTCCTGCGCTGATGCGTCCCATGATGGGACTTTTTCCGTTTTTGTCCTGCGTACCTCTCTTGAGGTAGAAAAGCAGCTTGAATTTTTCTTTTTCCATTGTTTTTTACTTGCAAAATTACACTTCTTTGAGGAACTTTGAACGATGCAAAACATTGATAATGAAAGAGAAAACTCCGTTTTAGTTACCACTTTCAGCCGTCCTTTTCCTTTCATCGTTTTTCGAACGATTTGGTAACTGAACTCCCTCCTTTTCGCTCCCTTTTCTGCCTGTTTCCTATGATGCAACCCTAAGAAGAAACAAGCAATATCCGCTGTATTTCAGTCAGATATGAGTTTTATGCCATTTTCTGCTTTCTACTCCCATACTTCATTATATAATTGACGGAAGTCTGAGACTTCGAGACATTGTAAGAATCAACGATTCGGAAAAATTCATCAAGATTAAAAATCTAAAGACTATTTATCAGGGCAGAGAGATAAATGTTGATGAAGTGGGGGCCAATGATATCGCGATTGTAGAAGATATGGAAGATTTTCGAATCGGAGATTATTTAGGTACTAAACCTTGTTTGATTCAAGGGTTATCTCATCAGCATCCCGCTCTCAAATCCTCCGTCCGGCCAGACAGGTCCGAAGAGAGAAGCAAGGTGATATCCGCTCTGAATACATTGTGGATTGAAGACCCGTCTTTGTCCTTTTCCATAAACTCATATAGTGATGAATTGGAAATCTCGTTATATGGTTTGACACAAAAGGAAATCATACAGACATTGCTGGAAGAACGATTTTCCGTAAAGGTCCATTTTGATGAGATCAAGACTATCTACAAAGAACGACCTGTAAAAAAGGTCAATAAGATTATTCAGATCGAAGTGCCACCCAACCCTTACTGGGCCACAATAGGGCTGACGCTTGAACCCTTGCCGTTAGGGGACAGGGTTGCAAATCGAAAGTGACATCTCCTATGGTTATCTGAACCATTCTTTTCAAAATGCCGTTTTTGAAGGGATTCGTATGTCTTGCCAATCTGGTTTACATGGATGGGAAGTGACTGATCTGAAAGTAACTTTTACTCAAGCCGAGTATTATAGCCCGGTAAGTACACCTGCTGATTTCAGACAGCTGACCCCTTATGTCTTCAGGCTGGCCTTGCAACAGTCAGGTGTGGACATTCTCGAACCGATGCTCTATTTTGAGTTGCAGATACCCCAAGCGGCAAGTTCCAAAGCTATTACAGATTTGCAAAAAATGATGTCTGAGATTGAAGACATCAGTTGCAATAATGAGTGGTGTCATATTAAAGGGAAAGTTCCATTAAATACAAGTAAAGACTACGCCTCAGAAGTAAGTTCATACACTAAGGGCTTAGGCGTTTTTATGGTCAAGCCATGCGGGTATCAAATAACAAAAGGCGATTATTCTGATAATATCCGCATGAACGAAAAAAAGATAAACTTTTTATTCATGTTCCAAAAAAATCAATGTCATCAAAATAATGGAGCGGTCAGGAAATTTCTATAAGGCAATACAGTTGGGATATATACTTATCTCCATTCTTATCGGATGTATGGCATATAATAGCCTCTATGAATGGCAGGAGATAGAAGCATTAGAACTTGGCAATAAAACCTTAATTCCGTAGCATAAATTCTTGTAAGAACTCCAAGTGTCTGAGAAATAAAGTTCTCAAAACACTTGGATATGTCAGAAATTTCACCTATCTTGGTGCTGCAAACATAACAAGTAAGCAAAAAAACTGACATGACAAAGGTAGCAATTAAAAAAACGAGAATATCACTTCTTTCGGTGGGATTTATCACATTATGGACGTTTTTCTCAAAGTTGGGCTTTGAAAAAAACTTACCGAATCAGTATTGGGCAAACGTGGACGTAGTGGCAAAGCATTCAGCCATGGAAGTATTTTTCGGCTCTCTTCTTCAGCTACCTTTGTGGTGGAGAATGCCTTGAGGACATCAATGCGCTTATTGGACAGTTCAAGCAGAGACCCTAATACGCTATTACCCAGTGCCGACACTGTGGGGCGCGGACTAAAGGAGCTTGCCGAGAAAAAAATATTGTCTATAAGAGCGAGACCTCCGACAAGTCGTATAGTTTCAATACGGCAGAAAAAGTTGAATACCTTACTTTTTACGAATGATACGGAGGATGGGGCTTATAAAGGTGGGTAGCCATGTTGACTTGGACTTTGACCACCAGTTTATTCCGGCCCACAAGTTCGATGCAAAGTATTCTTACAAGCAGGATCATGGTTATTTCCCAGGATGGGCTTCCATTGGGGGAATCATAGTCGGAGGTGAGAACCGTGATGGGAATACCAATGTAAAATTCCATCAGGAGGATACGCTCCGTCGCACTATGGACCGTGTGACCTCTGAACTTGGTGTGGTGATAGAGCGTTTCCGTGCTGACTGCGGGTCGTTCTCAAAGGAAATCATCCAAACCGTAGAGCAGCGCTGCAACACGTTCTATATACGTGCTACCAACTGTGGCAGTCGCTATGAGAACTTCCGACAGTTAAAAAGAATGGAAGAGCGTTGAGCTTGGCTATGAGAAATGCGATGTCACATCCATCAATATGGACAACTTAATAGAAGGAAGGTCATACAGGCTTGTCGTACAGCGTAGTCCCTTGAAAGACAAGGATGGCAAGCAACAGACGGATATGTTCGGAGTAATATACACATACCGCTGTATCCTCACCAATAACTGGACATCTACTGAGAAAGACATCATTACATTTTTATAATGAGCGTGGAGCAAGCGAAAAGAACTTCGACATACAGAACAATGATTTCGGCTGGGCACATCTGCCCTTTTCCTTTATGGCTGAGAACATGGTTTTCATGATGGTTACCGCCATGCTGAAGAACTTCTATCTCTATCTCGTCCGTCATATCAGCGAAAAGGTCAAGCCGTTGAAAAAGACAAGCAGGCTGAAAGCCTTTATCCTACATTTTGTCAGCGTGCCAGCAAAATGGGTGCGAACTGGAAGACAGAACGTTCTGAACCTATATACAAATAAAACCTACTACGCTGAAATCTTCATAGAATAAACTGTATTTCTTTGTAGTTATCATACTTCCCCATTGGTTTGGGTGGGGGATTTTATGCCTATGCAAGAACCAAGAACTCCGGAAAATTCCCAAATCAATGGATAAAGCCCAAAATGTCACTTCAATATAAAAAAGTACCTCACAAGGAATAATGTTGCGGAATTGAGGTATCATTTAAATGGAAGGTAATCATACCATGTATGTGGATTAATCTCATTCTATTAACAATCTACACATTTAACAAAAATAACCGAATAAATACGCTTTTACTTTTTTTA
>BNJU01000412.1_pt1 | contig 136874 bp, 135 predicted proteins | sample 8539281 | NCBI WGS metagenome assembly BNJU01 (sample SAMD00202456, study PRJDB9452) | human saliva metagenome | isolation source: human saliva | place: Japan | reverse complement strand
GTAAGCATAATGACCAGGACGTCGGACAGGCAGCGGATCTGACGGCAGACCTCCGCCTGCGTCAGTCGGGGCAGCAGGGTCAAAGCAGGACAGGGAGGGTGGTAGGCGCGGAAGAGGGCCAGGCACCGTCACCGGTGTCTGAAGTGACTGGTCATGCCCCTCGCTCTCCAACAAGGTCTCCAGCATCTCGAGATCATGAGGTCGTCAACAACGAGGGATACGCACGGTCTCATGTGTCCTATCTTGGCGCCGGGCACTTCGTCAGTCTGGCGGGTCGGGCCCCTCACCTGGTCGGCTCTCCCCGATCGGCCCCTGGCCCTTGCCCAGCGGTGATGAGGGGCGGGGCCTGGTGGGCCCTCTCGGTGCGCCCGGCCCCCGCCCGCGGCAGGGAGGGCAGGGAGCCACCTCCAGGAAGGACCCGCCGGCGGCGGGAGTGCCCCAGGACCGATCTCCTCCTGGAGGAGGACCCCCGACCCCCTGACGTGTCAGCATGGGGCCGTGAGCACCGCCCCCGACGGCTGGCAGCCCCCTCCCAGCCGCTCGACGACCAGCCCCCAGGGCAGGAGGCCCGGCGGAGGACGTCAGGGGACAGGGCCGGGCGGCACCCGCCTTCAGGGTCCCAGGCTACAGCGTCACCACCATTCCTCCTGGCCCCCCCAAGCCGGGATCATCCCCTGCGCCCCTGACCGTCTCGGAGATCATCGGCGGGCCTTCGTCGCCCTAAGGCCAACCCCAGGCCATGTTCTGCCCGCCCTGCTGGTCATGGGCGTCACGGGCGGGGTCAGCGCCGTGCTGTTCGCCCCTGCAAACTGCCACTCTGATCAACCTGGACGGCCGCACGACGCAGGGGCGAGACGCTCCTCATCCTGCCGGCCCTCGTCACGCTGAGCCCTCGACCCTGATCGCGACCGTCGTGTCCATTGTCGCCAACGGGCGCTGACCGGCCTGCTCATCGTCACAGTCTCACGGGCGGTCCTGGGGCGGGTGGCCAGCCCAGGCCAGGCCTGGGCGCAGACCAGGGGACGCATCTGGGCGCTGCTGGGGCAGGCGCTCTGATCACCCTCATCAGGACGGTCCACACTGGCGCCACCCTGGGCGCCACGGCGCTCTGCACGCAGCTCCTGGGGGACAGGACCCGGTCGACACCGGCTCGTCAGGGGAGAGGTCCTCCTGGTGATCCTCATCATCCTGCTCGTGCTGCTGGTGGGTCCTCATCACGGCGGTCTTCCTCGTGGTCCCACGCCTCTTCCTGGCCCCCGCCGCGCTCATCCTGGAGAGACACCTCGGTGGCCAGCTCGATCCGGCTCCTGGACCTGACCCGGGAAACTCGCCTGGCGGGTCTAGAATTCCCTCGCTCATGGGGCTCATTGCCCGGCTGGTGGCCAGGGGCCATCGGCATCGTGGCCGGGGTCGGGCTGGCGTGGTGACGGTCCGCCAGCGGGTCACGCCACCGTGGCCGCCTCGGTCGTCATGCTCGCCTCCCTCGCCACCGCCTGGTCATGCCCTTTACGCCTCCGTGGCCGCCCTGATCTACATCGACCTGCGGATGCTGGGAAAACCTGGACGAGCTGCGTCGTGCCGCCGCACGATGGCGCCGGCGGCTTGGCAAATCCCAGAGCGCCGGGCCTCCTGGCGACTGCCTGGCCCTGACGCCCTGGCGGCGCCGGGCCCGTGGACGTGCCGCCACCCCAGCGCGGAGGCGGCGCGCCGCCAGAGGAGCTCTCCGGGCCGTCTACCGGAGCGCCCAGCCTCGCCCAGCTCATCTGGGACTGGCTCAGGAGCACCTGTCCCCCACCACACCTGGTGCCAGGGTGCCCGGCCTGGGTCTCAGTGGTCATCACACCCTGGTCGCGGCCCTGGCCTGCTGTGGCCTGGTCTACGTCCTCAGGTACCCTGACCTGGGCAGACAGGCCTTTCCGGCTCCAGGCGCCTCTTCGGGGACCCTCGGCCAGCACTTCGCCTCCTGACCCGGGCCGCCGACCCGCCGGCCCGGGACGGGCGACTGAGCCCGCCGTCGTCAAAACGCCCGGGCCATTATCCGCTCCCTGGACGAGCGCTCATTGGACTACGGCATGACCGCTTCCGGGAGTATACCCTGGCCGCCCGGGCCCTGCAATCGCTGAGGCCGGGAGCTGCTCGGGCCATGCGCCCTGTTCGACTCAGTGCTACAGGCACGTCAGGCCACCAGGCAGCAGGACGGTGGATGCGCCAGCTGGCAGGCCAGGGGTGGCCTCCCTGCCTTGACGCAGAGACTGGAAGGGACAGGTATGGTGACCCCCGACACCGCCCCGGGACCCGCCGCCACCGGGGCGGGACGAACCGGCCGGCAGGTGCCAGCCAGGCGGTGGCGACCCCTGGGCACCCGCCTGCGCCGCGCCCGGCCGTGGTCTGGCCCTGCTCCTGCTGGCCGCCGTCCGTGGGCACCCCTGGGCCCCACCGCCCCAGGTCTCAAGGTCCCCACAGCGATCAGCCCCTCACGGGCACCATGGCTGGCTGGCTCTGCGCGCGCGGGGCGTCTCAGTGCCTCCACCGCTCTGGTCCGACGCTGACCGCCTCCCAGGACGAGGCCACCGCTCGCACTGGTCTCACCTGGGTCCCTGAGCCCCCGACGAGCGGGAGGACCTGGCCCCGCGCCGGCCGGGGACGTCGCTCAGTCCTGTCGGCCTGTGCAGAGCCTGGCCAGGCTCACCCAGGCCACCGTCACAGGGCTCGAACTCGGGACACCGTCCACAGGCGGCTGGGACCCCGACGCTGGCGCGCCCGCCTGCTCCCGGGGTCCGCGGCTCGGTGACCGCCACCGACGTCCGGCCTGGATCATGCAGCTGCCCCCTGAGCCCCTCGCAGGCTCCTCCCAGCACTCCTACGCCTACCACTCACCGCTGCCCTCCAGGCGCGACGCTGCGGGTCATCGCCGACAACCAGCTGGTCGCCAGCGCCCACCCTGGCCCAGCAAGGCGCCGCAGCCGCCTGGCCGTGCACGGGCCCTGGGGCACCACCGTGAGTCGTCGGTTCGAACGCGACTACCGCGGCGTGACAGCCTGTGGGACTCCCCGACCTGCCCGCCAGCTGCCCGTCCTGGTCCTGCCTGTCCTGGCGGTCCTGGCGGCGCTGGCCCGAGTGTAAGGAGCACGGCGCATCGCGCCCTGGTGCCCGACCCCCTGCCGGTGGTCGTGCGCTCCTGCACGCTGCATGGGCACCTCCTACCGGCGCGCACGACCCGCCCACGCCGCCGTCACAGGCGGCACTGGCCCGGCTCCGCCTCGGGCCTGCCCGCCGCGAGACGGCCCTCGTGGCCCAGAGCCGCCGCCCAGGTCACCGGCCTGCCCGAGACCACCACCTGGACCAGCTCCTGGCCCGGTCCCCACCGCACGACAACCAGGCTGATCGGCCTGGCCGCCCAGCTCGACCACGCGCCAGAGCGAGTTCACTCTGGGCTCACCCCTGCAGGCAGGCGACGCCCACCCCGCCGCACCGCCCGACGCCCCGGCCGGGCCGACCCGCGCGGAGCGGCTGGTGGCGGTACGCGGCAAAGGTCTCCAAGGCGGTCGTGGGCCAGGACGCCGCCGATCACCGGCTGGTCATCGCACTGCTCTCCGGCAGCCCGTGCTCCTGGAGGGGTGCCGGCGTGTCGAGACCCTCCTGGTGCGCGCCCTGGCGGGCCCTGGAGGTGGAGACCACCCGCATCCAGTTCACGACCCTCATGCCCGAGTGACGTGACCGGCTAAAACCCTGGTCTACGACGCGCCCGCAGCGAGAGTTCTCCTTCCGCGGGCCGGTGATGCACCAACCTCCGCCACCAGCCGACGAGGTCAACCGCACCTCCCAGGGCCCAGCCGCCTCCTGGAGGCCATGGAGGAGGCGCAGTGTCCCGTCATTTGGCCGCCCTCGCGCCCGGCCCGCTTCATGGTCATCGCCACCCAGAACCCTGTCAGTGCGAGGCACCTACTGCCCGAGGCCCAGCTGGACCGGTTCCTGCTCAAGCTCGTCCTGCCTGCCCACGTGCGAGCGGGCCCAAGAGGTCGAGGGTGCTCTCCCGCCACGCCTCCGGCTTTCTGACCTGCGCGCGACCTGGCTGCGGCTGGGGCCCGGCCTCGAGAGCGGACCTGCCGCGGCCCGCGCCTCAGGTGCGCACCGTGAGCCTCTGAGGTCCTGGGCTACATCGTGGACCTGGTGCGCCACCCGCGGCCTCGCCGTCGCGGCCCTGGGGTCGCCCGCCGGGCGACGGCGCTGCGCTTTGGCCTCCGCCCGCGCCTGGGCCTGGCTGGGGACAGACTCGTGGCGGACGACGTCAAGGCACCTCGCGCCCTGCCCACCCTGCGCCACCGCATCACCTGCGCGCGCCGAGGCGGAGATGGAGGCACGTCTACCGAGTCCGTCGTCAGCGTCCTGCCGCGCCGTACCGTCTGCCGACCCCCTGGCGCGGGTTCGGCATGTCTTGCCGGCGACGCGTCGAACCACCCGTGAGGAGTGCCGTGTTCACTCAGGATGCGCACCGTCTGGCTGCTCGCCGCCGCGCGGTCCCCGTCCTGGCCTGGCCGCGCCGCTGACCGTGGGGATCTGGGTGCTGTGGTGCTCACCGCCGTGGCGGTGGACGTCATCCTGGCCCCTCCCGCGCGAGCTGCGCGCCGACGGCGGGTCTCGCGCTCCGTGCCGCCTGGGGCAGTCCACCACAGGGCACCTGACCCTGCACAACACGGCGGGCGTTCCACGTGGAACTGCGAGACGCCTGGGTCCCTCGGCAGCCGTCGGGGCGCGCCACCGTCAGCCTGCCGCCCGGCCAGCGGCGTCGGCACCGCACCAGCTGGCCCCCACGCGCCGCGGGGAGCCGCCAGGCGGACCTGGTGACCGTCCGCAGCCCGGGGGCCGCTGGGGCTCGCGGGCCGCCAGGTCTCCTGAGCTGCCCCGCCCGCCTGCGGTCCTGCCCGCCTGCCTCGCGCCGCCACCTGCCCAGCCGCCTGGCGCGCTGCGCGAGCTCGACGGGCGCAGCGCCGTCATGGTGCGCGACGCCCGGCACGTTCGACTCCCTCGCGCGAGTACGTGGTGGGCGACGCGTCACGCTCATCACTAGCGCTCGACGGCGCGCGAGGGACGTGGTGGGTGCACCTGGCGCCCGGGCGGGACCGCCGGGTCCTCATCGTGGTGGATACCGGCCGCCTGGCCGCCGCCCGCCTGGGGACGCCCGGCTCGAGGCGCAGATCGAGGCCGCCCTGCTCTGGCCGCCTGGCCACCACGCCGGGGACCGGGTCAGCATCCTGGCCGAGGACACCCAGGTGCGTGCCCGCCTCAGCGGCCAGGCGGGACCGGCCCTCACAGAGCCCTGGCAGGCCTGGCCCCCTGGACAGCAGGCGACCGAGACGGACTGGCGCACCGTCAGCGCCACGGTGCGCCAGGCCTGCCCCAGCGCGCGCTCGTGGTCGTCCTGCGGGACTGGACGGCGCGGGGTGCGCGACGCGGGCCCTGGCGCCCCCTGGCCTGAGCCACCCTGCTGGTGGCCTCCGCCACCGACCTCGACCTGGGAGGGTCCTGCACTCGCGGCACTCCACCGTGAGGAGGTCACGTGGCGGCAGCCGCCCGAGCCGAAACAGCACGAGCGCGACCGGGTGGCCCAGCTCCTCAGCGCGCAGGTGCAAAGGTGGTCCAGTGGCGACGCCTGGCCCGTCCCTGGCGGACGCCTACCTGGCGCTCAAGGCCGCGGGGCGCCTGTGAGGGCGGCGGCGCGACCCTCAGGCCGCCACGGGGAGCTGGTAGCCGGCGTCGTGCTCGTCCAGGTCACCGGTCACCCCGGTGGCCACGGCGCGCCGGCCGGAGGCGATGGTGTGGGCCTACAGCAACGCCAGGGGCCAGGACGCCCACCGCGACCTTGACCGCCCACGGAATGGGCGCTGGGGTCACGAAGGCCTCAATGAGCCCGGAGACGGCCAGGGCCACGGTCAGGGCCACGGACACCGTCATGAGGGGAACGGGCCTCGCTGGCGGCCCGGCCCCGGGGCGCGGGCCCGGACCAGGAGGGTCCAGAACAGCTCAGGCCGGCGCCCCCGGCCACGAAGACGCTGGTGAGTCCAGCAGCCCGCGATGAGGGAACTGGGGCAGGGCGTGGTGGTCAGCGCAATAGCCGCCACCTGGCCGAGGTGCACGACGTTGAACCAGAGCACGGCTGCCGGCAGCACTCGTGATCCCCGGCCACGCACAGGCCGCGATACGGGCGTTGTTGGTCCACACCTGGGCGGCGAAGTCCTGGGGGTCGTAGGTGGAGTAGTAGGAGGAGAAGGCGTGGTCCGCGTAATGGTCGAGCTGGCGGGACTGCCCAGAGGCCGTGGCCTCGAGGCGAGTGCAGGGTCCACAGGGCCGTGACCACCGCCAGGGCGAGGCCCACCGCGCTCACCCCCAGCGTCCACCAGCGCACCCGGTACAGGGCCGCGGGCATGCTCACCGCCACCAGGTGGGTCAGACCCGTGACCCACGAGGAGGAGGAGGAGGCGGTCACGCGCCCGCGCGCCCGCACCACCCGGGTGGAGAGCTCGGCAGCACGACGAGGTCAGGGGCCTGCGCGTCACCTGCGCCAGGTGCCGGGCGGCGGCCCGGTACAGGCCCACCAGCTCGTCAGCCTGCGCCCCGCTCAGACGGCGTCTGTCTACCAGGGTGTCAAGGCGCTCCCACTGGTCCTGGTGCGCCGCGACGAAGGCATCGATATCCACCTCAGGAGTGTGACACCGTGAGTACCAGACCGATCCTCATCCGAGCGGAGGATTGAACAGGATCTCATGGTCATCAGGAGGCCGTGGCCCTGGAGGTCGTCCCAGCCTCTCTCGGGTCGCGCCTGCTCAGGGATCATTGACTGCAGCACGATGCTGGTGGGGCTGGTCCTGTCCCTGGCGACGTTCTCGCTGGCCGTCGAGAACGACTACTCCATGACCACGGCGCGCCTGGCCGCCGTGCTCTCCTAGTGGTCTTCACCTGGCTGGTCGGGCTGCCCCTGCTCATTGAGTCGGCCAGCACCCGGGCGCAGCCTGGGGCGCCTGGTCATGGGCACCCGGGTGGTGCGCGACGCCGGCGGGAAGCGTGCGGCGCCCACAGCCTGGTGCAGGTCCTGCTCAGCGTCATCGAGGTGGGTTCACCAGGGGGTCCTGTGCCCTGATCATGTGCGTGGCCACGAGGCGGAACAAGCGCCTGGGTGACGTGCTGGCCGGCACCTACGTCATCAGGGCGCGCCGCCGCCCGCCGTACCGCGCCCGTACTCATGCCCCCGAGCTGGCGGCGGGCCCCGTCAGGCCGACATCCGCAGGCTCCCAGGCCACCTCGCCCCCTGGTGGTGCACGTTCCTGTCGCGGACCACCTCCTTCCAGCCGGCGGTGCGGGCGCACCTGGCACCGAGCTGGCGGCGCAGGTCGCCACCTGCGTGACCCTCCCCCGCCGCACGCACCCCGAGCGCTTCCTCGGCCGCGGTCCCGCTGACGCCGGGACCGCAGCTCCTCATGGAGCTCCAGGAGCGCTGAGCCGAGGAGGAGCCGTCCGTCCTGCTGTGAGCCGGGTGCGACGCTTGCAGCGGCTGCAGCGTCCGGGCGGCTGGCTCCCCGCGACGCTACCGGGGGCGCCAGCTGGCCGCTACCGGGGCAGCCGCGCCGGGGGCGCCGCGGCAGACCACCGGGGCAGCCGCGCCAGGTCGGCCGACGGCTCCTGCTCAGGCGACCCGCTTGGCGGCCCGCTCAGGCGCGCTCAGGCGCCGGGCGCCCCATGCTCAGCTGGCTCCGCTCGGCTGGCCGTGCTCAGGCTGGCCTCCACGGGCGCGGGCAGGGCCTGGTCGACCAGAGCACCGGCACGCCGTCGCGCACCGGGTAGGCCAGGCGGGCACCGGGTGACAGCAAACCGGCGCCCCGCACCGGGCAGGACGACGATCGCCAGCTCTGGCCGGTGACCGGGCAGCGCGGAGCGCGCGCAAGCTGAGGGCCACCGGCCTGCCCCCGCTGGGCACCAGACCGGCCCGGGGCGTGACGTCTCCCACCTCAGCCCTCCCAGTGCTCGCGCGCAGCACGCGCAGGTGCCCGCGGCGCGATGTGATCTCGTCCTCGCTGCCGAGGTGATCCCAGCACGTCCCGGACCTGGCGGAGCCACCTCAGTCAGCGGCACGAGAGATCGCTGCGTGCGAGCTGCGCTCGGCGGGCCTGGGCGCACGCGGGGGCAGAGCGCCCGGACGGCGTCGGCCAGGGGCCAGGAGGAATTCGTCCTCGCTGGGTGGCCGGGCGCGGTCCGTGGCCAGGCGGATGACTCTGCCAGCCGCGGGGGCGGTAGCGAGTCCACGTGCTTCTGGCACGGGTCGTGACCTCCGGCCCACGTTCGGTGGACAAGAGGCAAGACGATTGTCGAGTCGGCGTAGACGCTGGTGAGGTCGCCAGCGCGTTCTCACAGCCGGACCCGCCCGCACGGTCTGACACCCCGCACTCTGGCAGGCTACCGTGCACGCGGGGTGGAGGCTCTACCGGACGCCCCGTAGTATGAAGGCCAGAGCGAACCGCGGAGCGAAATAGGGTGTGCACCATGCCGTCCTCCCCGCCCGGTCCCACACCTCCGCCCGCCGTCCACCGTCGTGACCGGCACGGCCGGGCCTGCGCAGCTGCCGCCCGCGCCGCCCGCTCGGCGCACCCGCGCCGAGCGCTTTGACGAGATGGTGGTAGCCAGTGCGCGGGCTGGCCAGGCGCTGGCCGCCGCGAGTGCCGTCCAGTTTCGCCGTCGAGGACGTCCGCCCTCGGACCCGGCGCCCCCGCGCGCGGGGCGTGGTCACAGCGCTTCCAGGCCGAGCCGCGGGCAGCCTGCCCGCGCGGGTGAGCCTCTACCGGCGTCCCATCACCGCCCGGGCGTCCAGGGACGCTTCCCGCCCTGGTGCGCAGGTGGTCGTGGACGCAGGCGCTCATGCTGGGACGCCGTCCTGGGGAGATCGACCCCGACGCCGCACGCCGTCCCTGGGCGCGCGGGTACCGAGGCTGGCGCACCCTGGTCATCGGTGCGTCGTCGCCGCCCTGTGCGCTGAGGAGGGTGCGCTGGGCGCACGGCGGAGTCCGGCACGGCCCGGCGGAGGGCGGCAATGAGCGTCTCCTCCGGCACGTCCCCGCCGACCTCCTGGGTGGTGACCACGGCGGCGCTCAGGGAGGGCCCTGCGCCGGGGAGGACAGCGTCAGCGCCGCCACGGTGGTGGGGACGTCGGCACGCGAGGGTGGTGAGGCGGGGACGGTCACGTCCTGGCTCCAGGTCCCGTCGGCCGAGGTCAGGGGTCACGTGGCCTCCGTGGTGGCGCTGTTGGTCACCACCACCTGGCTGTCAGCCCCTCACCCTGGGGGACGACCAGGGTCCCGGAGGTGACAGCGCCGTCGTGGCCGGCCTGGATCCAGGCCACGTCACCAGCCAGGGCACCAGACTTGGCGGGTACTCCCCACGCGCACCAGGCGCACGGCGGCCCCCACCGGCTGGTCGGGTGACACGCACCCATGGGGCCGCCGGCCCACGATCAGGGAGGAGGGTGTCGAAGACGGCACCGGGGTCGATACGCACCTCCTGGGGCGGGCAGGGTCTGCCCGTCGGCCCCCACCAGGACACCGACACGGTGGCGGTACCCGTACTGGGGTTGACCACCCGCAGCACGGGGGCCCTGGGAGGAGACGGCCCGGTGGTGGCGTCGGCGACTCCCCTGGCTCTCGCGGTCAGGACGACGCCAGGGGACGGTCTGGTCGGTGGGAGGGGCCGGTCCTGGGGTGAGACCTCGACCCCCGGTGGGGGTCTCCCGTCCAGGGACTCGGTGACCATGACCCACGCAGGAGCCGCCGGTGGCCTCCACGCACGGCCAGGCGCTCGTCAGCCCCGGCCGTCTCCAGGAGCACCGGGCCGCTCTTGCCCGGCGGCCAGGCTGACTCTGGCCGCGGCGGGCAGCAGCAGGCGCTCACCGGTGAAAGCCGTAGAGCCCTGATCCGGGCGGTGACGGTGGTGGTGCCAGAGGTTGGTCAGGCGCAGCTCGGCGGAGGAGCCCGGCCCCGAGCCGCCCACGATCCAGGAGACGGTGGAGGCGGCACACAGGCTGCGGCGGTGAGCCCGCGCAGGTCCCCGTCGGGCGTGGAGGGTTGTCACCCAGGCCCAGGGCGCCAGCGCCCGTGCGGTGGCCGCCGGGACGGTCGGACGCTGCCCTGGCGGTGTCGGTGGAGTGGGGACGCCCACGGCCGGCGCTGCCGTCCAGGTTCACCTGGGAGTCAGGGGCGTGACGGTGGTGCGGGTGGTGGTGGCCCTCAGGTTGACCCACGCCTCCAGGGTGTTGGCGGGGCGGCCGGGCAGATCAGAGGACGTCGGTGCTCGGCGCGTCGAGGGTCAGGCCGCCGACGTCCCGCCTAGGAGGCGGCGGCGGCGCCAGCTCAGGACGACGGCGGCGGACGGGAGCAGACGCCGACACCACGCGGAAAGGCCCTGGTGAGAGCTGGTGCCGCCAGGCGGGGCGGAGTGGTCGCGTACTGCTCATGGGATCCTCCGGGAGCGACGCGACGCCTGGCCAGGACCGCCGCACCACGGCTGTCAGCTCAGGTGGCCCACACGAGCCAGGATGCCGGAGGTGGTCAGGCGGTCCGGGGTGACGACGAGCTGGCCGCCGGAGGCCCGGCACGTGAAGGCCTGCCGCCGGGCCACCTCCCGCAGGGTAGGTGGGCTCAGGGCGACGCCGTCGAGCGTGGCCCCCAGCGCCAGCTGGTGCGCTCAGCCAGCACCAGGGTGCGCCCGCCGCCCTCGCCTCGATACCGGTGCCACGCACGGCGGTGCCGTTAAAGGGCAGGGTCAGGGCTCGTCCCGTCGAGCCGACCAGGGGCGCGCGGGCCACCTCGCGCCGTCGGGCGAGACCCGCCAGGCGGTGCCGGTGGCGGTGCGAGCGGGTCCTCCATGCGGGGTCGAGCTCAGGAGCGGCCCTGGTCGTGAGGTGAGCTCGACACCGTCGCGGTCGACCAGGACCACCACGGAGATACCGTGCCTGGCCAGCGCCCCCGCCGCGTCCTTGGCGGAGGTCGTGGTCATGCGGGTGACCAGGTGGGCGAGCTCGGCGTCGGCGGCGTCGCGCCGAGCTCCTGGCGCACCAGGCGGGGGCCGGAGACGTCGGCGGCGTCCGGGGCCCGCGTCCTTGATCCTGTCGGTGAGCTGGGAGACCAGGACCCCGGGACGATCGTCGGTGACCTCGGGTGCCCGCCCCGCCACAGAGACGCTCGGACGGTCCCCTCAGGTGTCGGTGCTCGCCAGCGCCAGGACGAGGCCCGCGGCCCGGGGCGGTCTCCATCTCCAGGCGATCAGGGGCACCTGGGACGTGGCCGGGCGCAGGAGCATCAGGAGGAGGCCCGTGTGGCCACCGCCGCCCAGGCACCTCCAGCGCCAGGGGCCTGCAGCACCGGTGCCGACGCCGTCACCAGGGGCGGTGCGCACCACGCCCGGGCCTCAGGAGCCTGACCCGCCGGCGGTCAGGCCCGCCCGCGTCCGGCCCCAGGGCCCGGCCCAGTGCCAGAGAGGCACCGGTCGGGGCCAGGCGGCCACGAACTGGCTGCCGGTCCCTCAGGCGATGCCCAGGGCCACCACGACGCGGCCACCAGGGCCAGGGCCAGCCTCCCAGGAACAACAGGACGCCGCCGCGGCCTCGTCCCAGGCGGCCGGGGGCGCCAGTCCCACCAGCGCCAGGACGTGGGGACGGCCAGAGCTCATGACGACCCCCGGCCAGCGGAGGCCAGGAGGAGGGTGTCAGGCCTGGGGCAGCCCAGCTGAGGCCTCAGGTGGCGCTGGGGCGGGGGCGCCCAGCCGGGGAGCGCCGGTGTCCGCCAGGGAGCAGGCGGGCGGTGCCGGTCAGGGGTGGGCAATGTGCCAGGCGCCCCCCTACACCGGCAGGGCGGTCACTGGGACGGGCAAGGACGGTCAGGGCCAGGCGCCCGGCCCGTCGAGGCAGGCGCACCATGAGCAGGACCAGGGCCAGCAGCAGCACGACGGCGGTGGCCGGCACGGCGAGCCCACGATCCCGGCCCCAGGAGCCCGGCCAGGCGGCGGCGCGCGCGCGAGCCGGGCCCGTACTGCTCGGCGGTGGCGGCGGCCGCTGCACGGCGGCACAGGCCAGGGAGCGCTCGCTGGGGACTCGTCCTCCTGCGCGGCGGGATCCTGGTCGTCCTCCCGAGTCCCCAGGCGTCCGGCGGCGCCGGACTCGGCGGAGTCGGCGCCGGCGGTGTCAGTGGGCTCGGCGCCAGCTGACGCCTGGCGCTCGTCCTCGTCCCAGGAGATGGTCGCGGGGCGCTCTGGTCCAGGTGGTCCGCCCCGTCGTGGTCTGTGCTCCCGTCGTGGTCCGCCTCGGCGCGCGCACGGTCAGGGCCGGGAGGCGCGGCCTCGGCCCGGGAGGCGTCGCTCCCCAGGGCTCCCAGGGCACTTCCTGCGTCCGGGGCCTCGACGGTCTGCGCCCCGCCGTCTCCGCAGCCTCCTCGGCACCGTCGCCAGCCTCGACGTCGGGCTCGACGATCGCCAGCCTCGACGTCGGACTCCGGTGCTAGGGGCCGTCGGCGTCAGTCCCCTCTGGGCGCGCGCCGCCCCTGTCGGGGAGGTCGGCCCGGGGGAGAGGCAGTCGAGCTCGGCGTGCTCGCTGTCGGTCGGGTGGTGGGCGCCGACCATCCCGGAGAGGACCACGTCGCCGGTCCGCCCCAGGCCCCGCAGGGGCCGTCAGGGCCCAGGGCGGGAGGACGTGGACCAGGAGGACCTGAGGCGCCTGCCCCGGCCACATACCCGGCCGGGGCCAGGGCCCAGGTCAGAGCCGCAGGCCCTCAGGTGGGTCCGCCGGGTCACGGTCCCGGCCGCGGCAGGCATGAGAGCCCCCAGCGGCACCGCCACCAGGACCAGGGCGTGGGCATGAGGGGCGTCCAGGCCACCTGACCCGTCAGGGGCCACCGGCAGGGCCAGGACCGCCAGGAAGGGGCTCAGGGGGTCGTAGCCGTCCCGGAGGCAGCCCAGGTGCTCCAGGCCGCCTCCCACAGACGAGCCGGGACGGTGTCCAGGCTGGGCAGGCGCAGTCAGGCCCCGGCTGTAGGGGTCCCCCAGGGCGGGCGAGCCCGGCCCCCGCCGTGAAGCAGGACCGCCGTCAGCACGTGGCGGCGTCGGCGAAATAGGGCCCGCAGCTCAGTGGAGCTCGAGGCTCGCTGGGGCCTCCCTCGCGGGCCGCCGCTCCCGCTCCCTGACGCACCAGGTCACGGCGCAGGGGCCCCGGATCTCGGCGCTGTCCACGTACAGGCGGGTCAGCACGGGCGGGGGACGGTGGCGTGGGCGCCGAACGGCGTCGTCTCGGCGGATCGGGCCGGGGCGGGAGGCCGCGGCCAGCCGCGCCCATCTCGTCGCTGGCGCGGACCACGCGAGTTGGTGCAGCGGCAGGCGCCGAGGGCGCCGCAGGCAGGCCAGGAGGAGAACCGGGACATGCTAGCCGCCACCCAGCGGGCGGGAGGAGGAAAGGTGGCCCAGGCGCGCAGCTGGAGGCGGTGCAGCGGGCGCGGTAGCTGCGCGCCGTCGCCTCCTGCCGGAGCCCCTCGAGTGTCCTGCGGGTCCCTGCGCAGGCCGTGGCGCGCGCGCGCCGCCCCAGGAAAGGCGACCCGGCGTGGTGGGCGACCACGGCGTCAGGACCCCTGACCACCCGGTGCCCGGCGACGGACGGCACGAGACAACTCCAGGCCGTCACCGAAGGCACCAAAGGCCCGGTGATATGCCACCTATCTCGTCGGGCACCGCGCGGTCGACTGAGCGCCCCGGCAGTGCCTACCGCCAGGACGTCGGGCGGCCAGTCGTGCAGCCTGGTCGAGTCTCCCCAGGACGGTGTCGTTGGCCCGCCGCGCCGCGGTGGTGCATGAGACCCACCTCGAGCAGCTGCTCAGGTTGTCCCGAATCCACCTGCTGGGCCCGGCCAGAGCCACCCGAGCGAGGCAGAGGTCACGGCGTTGAGCAGACTGGCCAGGCACCCGGGGCGAGACGGGTCGTCGTGGAGCAGCCAGAGGTGAGGGGTGGGAGGGAGGCGCTGGCAGGCGCCCGTCCTCCTGGAGGGCGAGCAGGCCGCGACGCACGGCGGCGTCACCGAGGAGAAGGCCTCGCGACGTGGAGGATGCGCGCCCGGCTGACCGCGTCGATCCCCGGAGAGCTCAGACACGTCACTCGCCGGGTGCAGCCCTGAGGCCGTTGCGCCGGAGGCGGCAGTCCACCACCAGGACCGCGCCCAGCCGGCACCTCCCTGGCGGCGCCAAAGCGCGACCAAGGTACGCCGTGGGTGAGTGTTGCCCGCCGTGAGCCAGACCGGCGAGACGCCCGTGCGCCTGAGCTCATGCCCGCCCTCCACCACTCCGGGGCGCTCAGACGCACGGCGCCCGAGCTTGCGGCGTCGCTCGGACGAGCCCCCAGATGCCAGAAAGCGCTCGTCGTTGGCGAGCGTAGGCCAGGCACTCACGACTGCACTCGCGGGCGGCGCACACGCGCTTGGCCTCACAGTGCAGAACCGCCCTTCTCCGGAAGAGGCCTCCGGGTCGGTCTGGGCGCGCAGGAGCGCTCCTGCCAGGCCAGCAGACTCTCCTGACCTCCACCCAAAGATCCTTAGGATCTCGGCGTCATGGCAGCAGGCTCCAGGCCACGGTGAGCGGACCGTCGCCGGGAAATGTTTCACCACGATGGCGTCCCTTCGCGATGTTGCAGGATCAGCGAACTACTACAGAAGGTACACGGGCGCCGACCGGTTTCACGTCAAACCCAGGAGGGCGTCTCTGCAGCGGCTCGGGAATTTGCGGGTACGGTCTCTTCTTACGGGCCGCTCCAACGGCCCCATACCCTGCGACAGGTCACAGTGTGGTCACAAAACGCAGGGCCGACGCGGTTCCGTCTCCGGGTTCAGGGGCGCGGTCGGTGGCAGATCAGGCCATGGGACCCGACCTGCTCGCCTCACGAATTCCGTCCAGCGGACGGATACGACCCTGGCTGGTGCGGGCACGGGCCCGGCAGAGCGCGTGGAGCTGACCGGTCACGCGCCGCCGTAGTGAGTGATGCCAAGGCGGCCGGAGACACCTGGAGGACGCAGACCTGGCCCGGCAGCGCGGTCCACGCGCGCGGCGCGACCCACTGGAGGAGGACCGTCTGTGGTGCGCCGGGGCCTGGTGGGCGGGCCGCGAGGGTGGTCTGGGCCGGGCCGGGACGTCACCCAGGCGGTGGACGCCGGCGTGGTGGAGGTGGGCCTGTCGGTCGCCCTCGTCCCCGACGACCTGGCGCAGGCCAGAGCTCCAGGTGCTCCTGCCCGGCTCGCCGCTGGCCCTGCGCTGGGACCGGCTGGCGCTGAGTGCGTGAGCTGCCGCCGCTGGTGCTCGACGCGGCGTCGCCCGACGTCATAGCTACCCGACTGCTGCCCGCCAGCAACGGCGCGGGGCCAGGCGCCGCTGACCGTGCTTGGCCGCACCGGCGCGGCGCTGGTCAGCCCCTCGCGCCGCTCCGCTGGTCCGAGGACGCCCCGCGAGCCGTCTTGCCCGGCCGGACCGCGCGACCCTGGCGCAGAAAGGCCGTCAGGGGACCGGGGCGGGTCCCCCTCTTACCACCGGCCCTCTGGGACCAGGCGCTGCCACGGTCCTGGGCGCCTGGCGGCAGCGGCGCGCCGCCGTCACCAGAGTGTCGCAGGCCGGTGAGGTGCGTCCTGGCAGCAACGCGTCGCGGGGAGGCTGGTGGGCTGAGCCGGGGCGGGGCGGCCTGAGCGATCGCAAGGGGCAGGCGCTTGTTCGCTGATCGGCGTGACCCCCGGGCAGGGGCAGGCTGACGGCGGGAGCCAGACTGGCGGGCAGGGCCCCAGGAGGCCGGGGACAGCGCTCACGGCACGTCGGCCTGGACCGCGTCACCCTGCCCCTCGACGGCCAGTGCGCTCGTCAGCGCCCACGAACACCGCCGCAGCGGGCCCAGGACCTCCTGGCCCGCAGCGGCGTCGTCACCGCTCGCTCGGCGGCCCGGACGATGCAGGGCCCGCGGCCGACCTGCACACCGCCGTCGGCCCGGACCACGTCGGTGACCAGCAACTCCAGGGAGTCGTCCACGGGGGCGTAGTAGGCGGGTGGCGTGGGAGAGGTACTCGGGGGCCCGGGGCGCACCGGCGGGAGGCCGCCACGCGTAGTCCGCGAGGCCAGCATGGCCGGGACGTCGACGTGCTGCGGTGGTCGAGCCCGCGCCAGCACGTTGTCGAGGCCATGATCCTCACGCCGGGCCGGAGACGTAGGCGTGCACGCTGCCAGCGGGCGAACGCCTCACCGGGCCGCAGGGTGACCGGGGTTGAGCAGGGCGCCGCCGCGGTCAGGGTCGCCGGGGAAGGTGCGGGCCATGGCGACGGCGTTGGCGTCCACCCGCCGGGAGGGATCACGGGCGCCCGCGAAACTCGGCGGCCCAGGTCGTCGACCTCTCCTGGCAGGTGGGCCGACCCGGCGGAACCAGGTCGGGAAGACCTGGCGGATGCCAGCAGGTGGGGTTGAGGACGAGGAGCAGCGCATCCGCCGTGCCAGAGCGCAACTCAGGCCCGCCAGGACCTCCGCGGCACGCCGCGCCAGAACCAACCACGGCCTCCGAGTACTCCAGGGCCGGACATCTCAGGCTTGCCGTTGGGGTCCTTGTAGTTGCGCAGAGGGTGGGAGGGGCTATCCCAGCCTCGTTCTCCAGGGCATAGCCCTCGGCGCCCTCTCCAGGGAGGGTGCACCTGGAGGAGAGCACCTGGCCAGGGGGCGATCACCTTGCAGGCAGGTAGGGGCAGCTGGGGGCCGAAGCGGCGCACCACGTCGGCGCCCAGGAGCCGCTGGGGCTCGGCGGCGACGAGCTGCTCAAGGTGAGTGGGCGAGGCGTGCCCAGGCGTCCACCAGTGGGTGGGCCCGTTGGGGTGGGCGCCCAGCCACAGCTCGGCCCACGGCTGGCCAAGTCCGCTCCTGGCCCAGGAAGTCGAGACGGCCGTCGTCGACGAGTCGTAGCGCTGGCGGGCTCCGGCAAGTCGTTCCATGGGCGCCACCGTAACCCACTGCCGGCACGTCCCAGGATCCGGGGCGGCAGCCTCAGCCACCACCGGCGCTGGCCGCCGACGGGCTCAGGGGCCGGGGTGACCTGAGTGTGCGCCAGCCACGGTGTGAGGCCCCGCCACCGGCCCCAGGCGGTCAGGATGCGGCCTGGAGGCGCAGAGGCCCACCAACTGGGCCGGGCCTCCAGTCGCTGCCGGGTCCGGGGGTGTGAGACCTCCACGCTGCCGTCCGGCCTGCCACGGAGCATAACCAGGTGCCGAACCTGTCGGGTGGTCAGCCGAACGGTCCAGCCCGCACACTAATGTCGCCGGACCGGTGGGGCCCTCCTGGACGATCTGGGAGGCGTCACCGGCACGGATCGAGGCCTGCGGCCGTTGCCGAAGTGCACGGTGCTCAGCCTGCCGAGCATGTTGGGCGACCCGACGGCGGGCAGGAGGATGCACTCCCGACCGTGGACCCCTTTCGGAAGTAGGACTCCCGGACGGTGAAGCCGCTGTGAGGGGGCGTTGCGGTCAGGGGCGCTCATGAGACTCGGTGACGGCCCTGCGCGGCCTGGCGTCGTCATGGGCGACCACCGCGTCCACGAAGTCCTGCACCGCCTCCAGGCGGGAGCAGGCGCACGTCGCCTGCGGTGTGGAAGACGAGGTCGGTGGCACACGAACCTCTGTCCGTCCCGACGAAGTCGCCGTCGGCGCTGCCGGACTTGCGGCTGGCGTGGTAGTCCTCGTCCCCGTACAGGGCGATATTGTTCCAGGACAGGTGGAGGACCCCCGAACACGCTCAGGGAGGTAATGGTGAAGTCGGAGATGCTGCCGCCGGAGCTCCTGCTTGTGGGAGACGGGGTCCAGGGCGGCCACGAGCTTGTGGTCGGGGTCGCCAGACCATAATGAAGTCGTCCTCGTAGGCGCCGCCGTAGAGCAGTTGGCCCGGACCACCGCCGCGGGCCGCCCTCGAACCGTGGTGACCTCCTTCATGGTCGTCCTCGCGCTTTCTGCTGGGAGCCGCCGGAGATCGGCTCCACGAAGGTCACCCGCTCCGGCCCTGCTCGAGGCCTGCTGGGTGAGACCCGCAGGCCGCAGCGCTCGACCTCAGGGTGGCGTTCCTCAGCTCCTCGCGCTCGGGGCCCGAGTCCGCTCCCCCTGGTGCTGGGCGATGGCAGTGACCTGGGTGACCGAGGCGATCGACGGGCCGGGTCAGGTCGGCAACGCTCAGGAGCTGCGGGACCACGGGTAGAGTACTGGTCGTCCGGGTCCACGACCTCAAGGGGACGTCAACCCTCCAGGACTCACTGCCGTCGGCCAGGTCCCGCCACCACGCCCGAGGTGTGCCACCACCAGTGTCACCCACCAGCCAGTGCAGGGAGCCGCCTCAGTGAACCCGCTGACCTGCGCCGTGCCCTCGGGCAGGGTGACCGTCCAGCAGCACGTCGGCGCCCTCGAGCGCGGCCAGAATGAGTGCCGTCGCACACTTTGACCCAGACCGTCACGCTTCCCCGGCAGCATGCGGCCCCAGGCTCCGCGGCGCCTCGGGCCGCAGCACCCAGGTGGGGGATCCAGGCTCAGGCCGCTCACGACGGCGCCTGGCCGGTGCTGTCACCGAGCCGTCGGTGGCAGCGTAGGGGACCTGGTCGCTGGCCGCGCGCGAGTGGCGCTTCCAGGACTACCGGGGCCGGAGTAACGCCCTGCTGAAGAAAGCGTTTGCCAGGAGGCTGCCGAGGCAGTGGAGCTGCTGGCAGCCGTCGGGACGGAGGGCGGCAGAGCGCAGGCAGCGGGTGGAGCCTCCGACGTTGGGCGAGGCGTTACCACCAGAGGCCTGGGGGCGGCTGTGTCCACGTCCAGGGCAGCCCTCGCCGCAGCGCGCACGACCGTCCCGTCCAGCGCGCACGGGCCCGCGTTCGCGGGAAGGGGCGCGGTCCACCGGGGGTAGCTGGTTAAGCCCGCCACGTCCACGGCGCGCTGAGCGGATCCCGCTCGCCGTCGCAAGCGGACGCACAGACCGCGGTGCTCCCTGAGCGCGGCACCGGGTCACCGGTGGCCTCGATCTGCTCGCCGTCCCCCACCATGGAGAAAGTCGACGATGGAGGCCCACGGTGGGCGGGTCCGGAGGCTGCCCCCGGGCAGGAACCTGCCCACCAGCCAGCCCATGCCCGCTCCCAGGCCGGCGAGGCAGCGCCAAGACCAGGACCACCACCAGCGGCCTGGGACGGCGTCGACGCCGTCTGCGGGTATCGGACGCCGACCGACCTCCGCGATGAGGTGGCTCAAGCGACTGCTCAGCCGTCTCGCCCGGGACCGGTTGAGCCGGGGATAGGGTCATGGCATATCCAAGCACCCGCCCAGAGCGGAGTCGAACAAGGAGACCAGTTTCGACTCGCGACGTGGGCCGCGGCCAGGTGGCTCACGTCGCGTAGGACCGCGCCTCCGCGCCCCCGGTCCCGGCCGGCCAGGGTGGCGACTCGGCGGCCTACCACCCATTGGCCAGCAGCAGGGCCCGTCATGGGCCCCACCCGCGGGTGTGGAGAGCCAGGCCGCGGCCTCGTCCACGCCGTCGGCCACGTCCCCGGCGATCCGGCCCCTGCCGGTGGCCGGGTCCACGACGCGCGAGACGCCCACGTCCAGGACCACGAGACGCGGGCGCCCACCATGTCCGCCGTCCACAATACCGGGCCCGCCGGCGGCCGCGATGACGACGTCGGCCCGGCACACGTGGGCGGCGGTCCCGGGTCGGTGCTGGCGCACGTCCACGGTGGCGTTGACGTCCTTGCGCGCGCAGCAGCAGGCCGATGGAGCGGCCCACGCGATCCTGCGCCCACGACGCACCCCGTCCGCCCTCGCCAGGTCGATGCCGTGGCGGGTCATGAGCTCGATGCAGCGCCCGCGTGCACGGCGAGGGAGCGAGGTGACGGCCGGAGGACCCGCAGCACCAGGCGTCAGGTTGGTGAGGGTGCGCGGCCCGTCGGCGTCCTTGGCCGGGTCGACGCGCTCCAGGACGGCGTTGAGTGTCGAGTCCCCCGCGGGCAGGGGCAGCTGGACAATGTGGCGTGCAGGCGTCGTCGGCGCTGAGACGGTCGACGGCGGCCTCCACACACGCCTGGGTGGCGGTGGCGGGCAGGTCGGCGGTACGGATGGAGGCGATGCACACCGGCGCAGTCGGCGTGCTTTGCCGCCACGTACTATAAGGCTGCCGTCCTGGCTCCACGGACCGTGCCCAGGCCCGGGTGAGACCACGCTCGCGCAGCGCCTCCACGCGGGTGCGTGCTGCCTGGTCGCGAGGGCGGCGGCGGTGCGCCCTGTCCAGGACCCGGGCCGGACCGCCCAGCCCTCACTGGACCAGTCCTGCAGAGGGAGAGGCGTCCGGTGAGCGTCGTGACCGCCCGCGCAGGCCGGCCAGGACATCCTCGTCGGCCCTCCCGGCGGGCAACCGCCACGGTGGTGGCGATAATGTCGGCGACCTCGGTGAACTCGGCCTCCCCGGAAGCCGCGGGTGGCGCGCGGCGTGCCGATGCGCAGCCCGGAGGTCACGCTGCGCGCGCCGAAGCGACGGCGTTGCGGTTGACGGTAATGCCGGCGGCGGCGTGGAGCAGCAGGTCCTCGGCCTGCTGGCCGTCCAGGGGCCTCGCGCAGTGTCCACGAGCACCAGGTGGACGTCAGCGTGCCGCCGCCGGTGACCAGCCGGATCGGCGGTGCGCACGTCGTCGGCCCCCAGGCGCTCGGCGAGGAGGCGGGCGCCGCGCACGGTGCGCTCCTGGCGCCGCGTGGAACTCCCTCGCGCCGGCGATCCTCGTGGCCACGGGCCTTGGCGGCGATGACGATGCATGAGGCCGCCCTGCTGGCCGGGAAGACGGCGGAGTTGAGCTTCTGCCCCACTGCTCGGCGCGACGGATCAGCCACCGGAGCGCCGCCCAGGGTGCTTCGATGGACGTGAGCGGACCACCACGTCGGCGTAGAGGCAGCGGGGAGGGTGCCGATCCAGCGGCACGAGCCCGGCGAAGTGCGCGTACACCCACTAGCGGCGCCGGCCTCGTCGGCGAGATGGAGCGAAGGCGCAGCAAAGAATCCAGGTGGCGGGGGTGGGCGTGACCGCGGCGATGAGCACGGTGGGGCGCTCGCGCGGGCGGCCTGGCGGCACCTGGTCCATCTCACGCGCATGCTGGTCTCTCGTCACGCGCCGTAGGCGGTGGCGTGGTAGTTCTTGCCGGAGAAGTTGATCCTCGCGCCGTGGGTGAGGTGGCCGCCGTGGGCCAGGGACAGCCCAGGAGGTGTCGCCGGGGGTGGCCAGAGCGTGGAGGACGGCGGCGTTGGCCTGGGGCCTCCCGTGAGGGCTGGACGTTGACGTACCTCGGCGTCGACGGCGCTGGCGCGCTCGATCGCGGTTCGCAACACGTCCACCACCTCGCAGCCGCCGCAGCAGCGCCGCCCGGGGTAGCCCTCGGCGTACTTGTATGGTCAGTCAGGACCGAGCCCTGGCACTCCAGGACGCGCGCCAGGGCACGAAGTTCTCCGGCGGCTGATCATCTCCAGGGTCTCGCGCTGGCGGGTGAGCTCGCCGGTGAGGACTCCGGCGATCTCGGGGTCCGAGGCTCAAGCCAGGGCTGCTGTTGACCAGGACTGCTGCGGAAGCGGCCGTTGATTTCTCCTTGGTGACTCGCGGCGGGCCCTCGGCCCAGGCGGGCGGCCAGGTACCCCGGTGCACACGGCACAGGCCAGGCGCACTGCGCCGCTGCCCTCGGTGGTGGACCACTCGCCCGGCGAATCGCCGCCAGGGCCATCCCTAGCCTCGTAGCGGCAATGGGTATCCACGCGTCACTGCGCCCGATCACGCCGGCTCACGCTCCGCGACCGTAGGAGTGACGGCAGCGTCGGGCACTGCCGCCCCGCGCGCGAGGGCGATTCTGCCGCGTGCGTGAGTCGAGGCCCGCTCTCCCCAGCCCAGCCCGCAGGGCCCGGAGTGGCGACGACCGACGTCGGCGGAACGGATGGGCTTAGCGCCATGTCGACCCGCCTGCCACCTGGGTCCTGTCACTCGTCCTGCCCCGGACCGGCGGCACCGTCCACGCCGTCTCCTGCCCTGGCTCACGCCGTGGCGGGAAACATTAACGAGTCACGCCAGCCCGGCGACGAGGACCCGGCCTGTTTCTTTATGCGCGACCAGGTCCTGACCACCGTGCCTCGCGCAGAGCTGGAGAAGGACCTCGCCGAGCTCGCCGGGGCCTACCAGATGACCTGGAACCTGGACGAGGTCGGCCGCCCCTGCGCACCCTGATCATGGTGAGCAGGAGGCGCCTGCCTGACCGACCTGCTGTTCCGGGCCCGCAGCCAGGGGCTGCCGATTGACGTGGTGGGCGTGGTGGGCAACCACGAGGACCCTGCGGGACGTCGCGGCAGGTTCTACGGGGCGCCTTCACCTGCTGCGCACCGTCACGCGGGACACGAGGCGGCTGGGAGGCCGAGCTGCTGCGCTGGTGGACGGCCTCGGCGTCGAGCTGGTGGTCACTGGCCGCTACGTACCGGATCCTCTCCCCACCCTGTGCGAGCGGCTGCACGCGTGATCAATATCCTGCGCCTCGCCTGCCCGGCCTCAGGCGCCAGCCCTACCGCCAGGCCCACCAGCGGGGTGAAGCCGTCATTAGCCACCGCACTGCAGTGACGGCGGACCTGGACGAGCGATTATCGAGCAGCAGGACGTTGCGGGCCACGACGGAACTCGGTGGCGTCCCTGCGTGCCAGGGGCAGGACGTGCGCGCCGGGTGCTGGCCCAGGCGGTGCGTTGGCACGCCGAGCACCGCGTGCCGCTCAACAGCCAGCGCACCGTCGTCTTCGCCGAGGCGACCGCCCGCCCGCCCCTCCTCCCGCCCCTCCTCCGCGGGAGACGAGCCTTATTCGCCGCGAGAGACGGTGCTTGTTCGTCGTGAGACGGTAGCGCATTGCTCGCGAGAACGGAAGGGCGTCGAGTGCCGCCGTGTCTCCCGGCATAAGCCTGGTTTATGCGGCAGCCTCGGGTGTTTTCCACGCGCGCCGCCCCGGATCACATGCGTGTCGCGATCTGACGGATCAGTAGGGCACGCCCTCCAGGCGATAGTCAGCTCAGGCTTCTGACCTGCGTGGACGTTGGGCGCACAAAGCCTGGGACGCAGTTAGGGTCGGCTCCTGATCCTCAGATTGCGATTCAAAGCAGCCACGGCGCCGCCGAGGGCGGCGAGTGGCCCTGGTAGTCGCTGTCGCTACGTCTGCGCCTCGTGCGGAGCTAGCTGGACGCCAGTAAGTACGCGAACCGGGCCCCGTCTGCGCCTCGTGCGGAGCTAAGACGGCGCGCCACCACGAGCTATTCGGACGGGTGTGCGAATCGAGACCCGTGTCTGGGCCGCGGCACTCAGATCCTCGTCGTGGGTAATGAGCAGGACGACGGCGGCACCCGCTCGGGCGCACTGTCCTGACGGCCCGCGCGATCGACTCCAGGTGGCGTCGGTCACGCAGCTGAGCGTCGTAGATGACGACGCGCACGTGCGAGCACCGGGTGGTGGCGATGACGAGCCGCTGCTGCTGCCGCCGGACGGCGCCAGCGGGTGCTGCTCGGCGCAGGAGAGCAGATCGAACTCACTGAGCACCTGGTCCACCTCGGCGTCGCTCGGCTTCACGCCTCCACCCGCTCCGGGGCGGAGGCGGATCTCGGCCCGGACGCTGTCGGTGAAGAAGCTGACGCTGGACGTCCTGCGCGACGATCATGGTGTGCCGCAGACGCTCACGCCGCTCCACCTCACCCGTCGAGCTCCATGCTGCCAGTGGCGCTGGAGCCCGCGACAGCACGCGAGCGTCGTCTTGCCCGCCCGTTGGGCCCGCAGACGGCCGTCACCTGGCTGGCAGAAGAACGTCTCGTCGATGGAGGCACCGTGCGCCCCTGGAGGACGCGCGCACGTCCGTGGCAGGGCCCTTCGCCGCTCTCGTCGTGCGGGGCGGGAGGCCGGCAGGGTCCCGACGCCAGCGACGGTGCGGCGACGCTCGCCCGTGCGCGGTGGCGGCGGGCAGGACCGGTGGCGTGCACGCCTGACGTCGCGCAGCCCGTGAGGCGGCCAGGTCGGCGTCGGACAGCGCGGATCTGCTCCGTCGACCGTGAACGCGCTGCCACCCAGGTGAACGCGCCTCTGGCGTTCATATGACGCAGGCACGTTCACCCGGCGCGTGTCCAGCTCGACGAGCGGCGCAGCGCGGGCAGCACGCACAGACGTCCACAGGCTGAGGAGGACCATACAGGGCGACGCCGGACCCCTGGCGGACGGCGCAGAGAGGACAAGCTGGCTGAGCGCGAGATACTGGCTGGAGCCCTGGCGGACGCGGCGCGAGACCCATGACGAGACGCACTCATGGGACAGCACCGAAGCCGACCCGCCAGCATCCGAGCCGAGTTCGCGGGCGAGGCGGACAGCTGTCGCGCTGGCGAGCCACCACCCCACGGGCGAGGGCGGACCGACGGCCGCCCGGGCCTAGCCGACCTGCGCGACTGACCGCCCGCGAACGACTACAGGCCTCCAGGGCGGCGGCCAGCGGCAGCCAGCCGGGGCGCAGCGGCCCGCCAGCGGCGCGTCAGCCAGCCAGGCGGCCACCACCCACGGGCAAGGGAGGACGCACCGTAGCTACGGGCAGACCACCTCGACACGCCCTGACCCACCATCTCAATGTGTCAGCATCTCGCACTTTGCTCGATAGTGATTATCAACTAGCTGATGGTATCCACACCGTCACCCACTCGACACCACGTCGCACAGGGAGGACCGTGAACACCCAGCAGCTGGACCGGATGCGTACCGGCGCCGGCTTTATCGCAGCCCTGGACCAGTCAGGAGGATCCCGCCCCGCGCCTGAAGGGTACAGGATCGGCCCGGAGCGCTACTCCACGGACGAGAGATGTTCGCCCTGGTCCACGCCATGCGCGCCCGCGTCATCACCAGCCCGGCCTTCACCTCTAAGCGCATCCTGGGGGCGATCCTGTTCGAGCGCACCATGGACTCCCAGGTCGAGGCCGCCCGACGGCCGACTACCTGTGGGACGTCAAGGCATCGTGCCCTCCTCCAAGGTGGACAAGGGCTGGCCGACAGCAGCAACGTCCGCCTCATGCGTCCTATCGAGGGCCTGGACGCCCTGCAGAGCGGGCCGTGGCAGCCCATCTTCGCTCAGATGCGTTCGGTCATCCTGGGGCCGACCCGCGAGCGTGGACCGGTGGTGGTGGACCAGCAGTTCGAGGTGGCCTCCCAGATCCTCGACGCGGGTCTGGCGCCATTATCGAGCCGGTGGACATTCACGCCCGGACAAGGCGGGCCGAGGAGCTGCTGCGCGCGGCCATTACCAGGCACCTGGACGCCCTGCCCGAGGGCCGCGACGTCCTGCTCAAGGTCTCCATCCCCACCGTGGACGGCTCTACACCGCTCATGGAGCACCGCGAGGTGGTGCGCGTGGTGGCGCTCTCGGCGGCTACCCCGTCAGGAGGCCAACAGGCGCCTGGCCCGTAACCCCGGCCTCATTGCCAGCTTCTCGCGGCGCGCTGGAGGACTGGGCTGACTCCAGGACCAGGAGACCTTGACGCCGCCCTGGCCTCCACCATTGAGGCACTCTACGCCGCCAGCACGACCGGGGCCCTAGGGGCGCGGGCTGGCGAGCACAGTCGTGGCGATGCGGACACATCCGGGGTTGTCGCGCACCACCCGGCGTCAGTCCAGATTCTGTGGGGAGGCTGACCGACGCCGGGCCTCGCCAGTAGGTACAGCGCGAACAGGCCTGGCCGCCCCCGGCGAGCAGGCGCAGACCGGTTCCGGCTGGTCCGGCCTCAACCTCGGTCTCAACCCATGGTGACGACCCCGGTAGACGCGAGGCGCACCGACGCGATCATCCGCCCGGCTATCCGACGACCCCGGTAGAGCGCAGGCGCCCCGGGCTGGTCTAGCTGGCCGAGGGCTCCTGGTCTGGCGCAGACAACAGCAAGCGTCCTGGGCCGTCCCCGGCCCGGCAGCGTCGCGACCCGCCAGCGGCGTCGCGGCCCGCCCAGTGGCACGGATCTCTGCGGTTGGTCCCATGAGCCTTAGGGCGTCCTCAGTGACTCCTGTCCCGCTCCAGGGAGCGCCTGGGCCAGGCGCTCGACGGGGTGACCGCCGAGCAGGCAGACACCAGCCCGAGCCCTGAAGGCACCCCGGATCGACTCCCTGGCCTGGCTGGCGTGGCACACACGCCGCAGATCGACCTCCAGGTCAGCGACCTGCGAGGCACCGAGCCGCTGGACCGCCGCGGGGGTTCAGTCAGCGCTGCCCTCCCGCCCGACGACACACGAGGACTGGCACCACACCCCCGACCTGGCGCCCGGTCCGGGTCACGCCTCCTCCTCACGGAGTACCTGGATGCTGCCACGCCCATGGCTGAGGGACTACCTGCACCCTGGATCCGGCCTGCCTGGAGGAGTCGTCGACCTCCTGGAACCCTCCCGTCACGGATCACGCTGGTCTCCATTGTCGACGACGCCGCCCAGCACTCGGGTCAGGCCGTCTCCCGGCGCCTGCTGGGCCTGGAGGGCTGACACCGCGCGCTCGCAACGGTGTCCGGGCCGGTGGGCCTGCGCCGTGGGAACCGACGCAGCAGACGCCGCTACCGGGCCCACCAGCAAAGTGCCCCTGGCCGCCCAGGCCAGACAGGTCCGCACCGCACTCCGCAGGCCCCACAGCGCCGGGGCCGGGCCACCTGTCCCGGCTGCTACCCGCCCCGGCCGGGCTAGCCGCCCGGCCGTTCTGGTCCCCAGAACCAGTCCCCCAGGCTGTCGTCGGCCCGGTCAACTCATGGCGGGGCGAGCTCGTCCTGGCGGGAGATCCTCTCACAAGGCCCACTGGACCTGGTCGCGGACGAGGTTGCCCAGGCGTGACCACCAGGTGACAGCAGGGCTCACCCGGCTCCTGGCCCTCACGCAGCGGCACGTCATTCCAGGTCAGCGTCGCCCACGGTCAGGGCGCCCCCGGCGAGCTCCCAGACGCACACCGCCCGGGGCGCTGGGCGGCCAGAGAGCATCCGCGGGCGCACACGCCCTGGCCGGGCCAGGTCGGCGACGAGTCGCGCAGGCGCCAGGATGGAAGGCGGGCTGGAGGACAGGTCGGTCCAGGCCCGTACCTGCGGCCGCCCCAGGCCTGGGTGGTGGCCGGGTGGACGGGGCCAGACCGCCGTCGCGTCGTGTCGCAGGAGACAGCAGGACCTGGGCGAGGGTGCTCAGGCCGGGCGAGGGAGGAGGTGTCGTGGGGGCACAGGTGCTCACAGAGCTCGGCCCCGCCGAGCTCCCGCTGGATCCTCGGCCCCGTACGGCCTGCGCCGACCCGGCTCCGGGCCCTCCGCCCTTCCCGTCCCCACCCCTCACCGGCCGGGGCCGACCTCGACAGCTCTAGACCCGCGCTTGGACCGGCGACAGACTCGCGCCCGGCCTCGGCCCCGGATCCAGACCCGGCCTTGGCTGAACTCGCGAGACCCGCCACCCAGCCTCGGCTACGGACTCGCACCGCCCGCCCCAGCCCCAGCCCCGGATCAGACCCGGCCCCGGACCTGTCAGGCTCCCGGTCCCCTGCTCCGCCTCGCGCCCCCGCGCAGCCGTCAGGCTCCTGGGCTCCCAAGGCCAGGATGACGTCGGCGTAGCCGAGGTTGACCAGGTGCACCTCGCCGGTGCTCCGCCAGGCCAGGCCGAGCTCGGGACAGTCTGGTGCTGAGGACGTCGGCCACGGCCGCTGGGTGTCAATGACGTGGGCGACCCGGCAGCCGCCCGGCTCCTCCTCCAGCGCGTGGGCGAGCCCGGGCACCCAGGTGGGGCAGCTCGACGGCGGGCGGCAGCTGGGACGATGGTGGCGCCACCGGGGTCGTCCTGGGCGCAGGGCAGGCGAGCTCCGCCAGGGGCGTCGCAGGGAGCAGGTGAGGCAGGCGTGGCGCATGGGCAGGGTCAGGTGGACAGGCTCGCTTCCAGGCGCCCCGGTCAGCCGCACCACGCCGTAGCCAGGCCCCTCCTCCCAGCGGGACGTCCAGCCACCGCCGTCACGGGGGTCCAGCCTCCTCCCAGCCGGCCTCCTCCCAGCCGGACCCTTCCTGGTCCGCCCCGGCCAGTCGGCCTCCTGCCCAGGCGTCCCACGCACCGGGGCCCGTCACCTGGGGCGGGTCAGCACGCTAGCCGCGTGCAGACGTATCCCGCGCAGGGGCCCGTCAGGCCGTCCTGGTCAGGGGCGCTGGCCGCTGTGGAGGGTGGCGGTCAGGACCAGGGCTTCCTGGCCGGACAGGCTCAGGGCGGTCAGGTCGAGCAGCACCGGGTCGACGGCGCTGACCAGGGCCCAGACGGTGGGCGGTGGGACGACTCACGGGACCTCAAGTTGACCATGCAATGATAACCATTCTTATCATGCACTGCATGACCACGTACCGCCAAGTCACGGGCAAGCGCCCGGTGTTCGGAGAAAACGTCTCCCATCTCCACCGCCCGGGTGAGTCGACGCTGGAACCCCAACCTCCAGTCCAAAGCGCTACTGGGTCCCTCGCTGGGCCGGACGGTCCATGACGGTGAGCACCCAGGGCATCAGGATCATTGACGCCAAGGGGCATCGACGTCGTCGTGGCCCAGATGCTGGCACGTGAGAGGATCTGCGCCACCAAGTCCAGGACCTGCGTCCCGTGATCAGGCTGGTCTCCACCGCCGGCACCAGCCACACCGCGTGACCCGCAAGAACCGCCGCAACACCCCCGAGCGCCTGGTCCTGCGCAAGTTCGACCCGGTCGTACGCCGCCACGTGGAGTACAAGGAGACGCTAATACAGAAGTCAAGATCGCCGCCGAGCTGCGGCGCCAGAAGTGGTCGCCCGCTACGCCGAGCGACGGGGCCGAGCTGAGGAAAGGCCTCGATCAGCCCCACCTGACCCAGGCCGAGCGGGACGCGGCCATGGCCGCCCTGCCCGCCCTCGCCCGCGACGCTCCACACGTCTGCGCAACCCGCGACGTCGTGGACGGCCGACCCGCGGCTGCCTGCGGGTCACCGGCACCTCGCGGTGCGCTTCCGCCAGATGGCGCCGCGGCCAGCTCCCCGCATCGTCAAGTCCTCCTGGTAGCGTCTCGCCCCACGGGCGACAGGCCCGACCGCCCTCGGACCGCCCTGTGGCGCGGGCAGGGGTCAACGGACGGACCGTCTACCCATGCCTTGCGCGCGCCACCCGGCCGCCCACGGGCGACGGACGGGCCGGAACCTGACCGGTCCGACCAGCCCATCCACGGGCGGCGGGCTGGTTCCGTCGAAATGCGACAACAGGCCGGCCACCCCGCCAGCAGTCACCACTCCGCACCTCCGGCCCCCGCGCCGCCCGCTCCAGCCCCTCCGGCATCCCACGCCAGCCCACCACTCCGTCCGTACCCACGAGCGAACCTATGAAACCCGGGATCCATCCCACTACCATCCTGTCGTCTCGCGACAGAGCGCGAACTCGCCTAGCCCGCTCCACCGCAGCGGCCTCCCAGACCATCCAGTGGGAGGACGGCAGGATCACTCGGTGGTGGACGTGGACATCTCCAACGCCTCCCACCCCTTCTGGACCGGACGGGGCCGCATCCTGGACACACGCCGGGCGGGTGGAGAAGTTCGAGCGCCGCTACGGAAGCCGCAAAGCGCTGAGCCACCACGTCCTCGACAGCACATACTGGTCGCACAGATAAGGAGAACTTTGAAAGTCCGCCTCAATCCGGTCCCTGGCCCAGGCAGCCCGGCTCCACAGTGGTGCCGCCGCAGCCACCTACGTCATTAACAGGAGGACCCCGATTTCAAGGCCCGCCAGGGCTGAGCCCGTAGCGTCCCAGTGGTCTGTCCAGCCAGGCCGAGCACGCCCGGACCCCTCGCCCAGCGTCCGGGTGCTCGTCGCCTGTCCGCATGGGGGCCGCGGCTGGCGGTGTTGCACTTCATCCTGGAGGTGCCGACGGAGCGCTGGCGTCATTTCAACGATTTTACTCCCCGAGCGGGACCCTGGGACAGGATGAATGCAACTCGGCCGCCGTTGCACATTCATCCTGGTTCTCGACCCGACACCACCACAGGATCCACATGATCCCGCCATTTTTATGATCGCTGATCGTAAAATGAATGTGCCGGATCCGAAACGGTACCTCGCGTAGCGGCCCCACCGGTAGCCAGTAGCCCTAATACCTCATGCCCCCACAAGCCCTGGCCCCACCGGGTAGGGAGCCAACTGAGCGGACCCGTGTCCCTAGTGCTCCAGCGCTCGGCACCCAGGGTAGGAGGCCAGGCATCCCGGTCAGCACCCGACCCGCCAGCACCCGCTCGCGGACACGCCGGGACCGCGCACCTACCGCCATGCCAGCAGGACGTGCGTACGGCCAGGTCCGGCGCAACGGGTCTATCGCCGTCTCTCGGGCACGCGGGCTATTGGACAGGAGCAGGTCCTGGGCAGGCCCCACGCGCGAGCTGGCTCGAAAGTTCACCCACCCGTGCGGAGGTGGGCAAACCCCACGCAGCGGTCTGGTCGGACCTACCGCCTTCAACTCACGCCAGGCCAGGGCAGGCCCCCACGCGCAGGGTTTGGTCTCGGCGGTGCAGGCGCTCGCGGACCGTGACGACGGGCAGGCCCCACGCGTTTGGTCTGAGCCAGGCAGGTTACGTCCTCCCGGGCACAGGCGCCCCGGCGGACGGAGCCGGGACCGACAGACCACGGCCCTCAGGCCGCCGGGCTGGTCAGGTCACGTCCTGCCCGCGTCGCGACCCGCACCGGGGCCAGGTCGGCGTCGGTGACCACCACGTCGCCCCACAGGCCCGGCAGGAGGGCGCCAATGCTGGGGTCGCCCAGGATCCTCGCGCCCTGGACGCTGGCCGCGTAGACGGCAAATGGACCAGGCCCACCCGTTCCTCCAGGTGGTACGGACCACGTCCAGAGGTGGGCGGTGCCCCGGCGATCGAGCCGCCCTGGGTCAGCCGCGCCACCCCGTGCGTGACGGTGACCGGCTGGGAGCCCAGGACGTAGTCGCCGTCGGCATGCCGGCCGCGGCCATGGCGTCGTAATGAGGACGACGTCGTCCCGCCCCAGGGTCTCGAACATGTCCAGGACGATGGCGGGGTCCAGGTGGACGCCGTCGCCGATCATCTCCACCACGCACTCCCCGCGCCGGGCCGCCGCCAGGAACTCCGGCACCGGGCCGGGGGTGCGGTGGTGACATGGCGCATGCCGTTGAACAGGTGGGTGGCCGTGGCGGGCGCAGGCGCACCGGCAGACCCGCCTCCTGGCGGGCGGCAGTACGCGCGGCGGCGTCGGCCAGGGCGGCGCGCGCAGCGCGGCGTCGAGGTCGATGCCCGAAGGAGGGGCGCCTCCGTCGATCAGCGCGGCCACGACGCCGTCGTCACCGGTGACGCCCGGGCTCTCCGGGGCGATGGTCGGAGTGATACGTGCCCACGCCCCAGCTCACGAGCTCGCGGGTCAGGGCCGCGTCGGGGTCGACAATGTAGGTGGGGTCCTGGGCGCCGCAGCGCTCACCGAGACAAAGGGCCCTCGAGTGGATGCCGCCAGCTCCCCGGCCTCGCACAGGTCCGGCCAGCACCGCGTGCGCGCTCGCGCAGCACGCGCCGCTGGCGGTGACGCAGGAGGCCACCAGGCTGGTGGTGCCGTGGCGGCGGTGCTCCAGGACGGCGGTCATGGCCTGCTCGGCGGTCTCGGCATTGGGAAGGACTCCCGCCGCCGCCGTGGCGAGTGGACGTCCACCAGGCCCGGCGGGAGGAGCAGCCGCCCTCGGGGCAGAGGCGGTCTCCAGGGCGCCGAACCCAGCGCCCAGGCATCCTGGGCCCAGCCGACCCAGGCAATATGACGGTCGGTGACGACCAGTCCGTCCGTCAAGGATCTCGTGGGGTGACGACTCGTCCGCGCAAGGCGGTCGTGGCAACGCTGCTCATGGGGTCATGCTAGCGCGACGCTGGCGTTGTCAGACGTCCTACGTCCCTGCGGCGGTCCCGCCAGGCCAGGCCAGCCGCCACCGGTCCCCGGGCCGGGATCAGTGGGCGTGTATGCCGGTGCATGCCGGTCAGGTCAGTCGTCCGGCGATCCCCAGGCCGGGACCGTGGTGGCATGCCAGTCGGGTCGGGCCGCCCACCGTCCCGCGGGCCCGGGACCGTGGGTGTCGCATGCCGGTGCATACCGGTCAGGTCGGGGCGTCCAGCAGTCCCGCGCACCAGGACCCGTGGGCGTGTGCCGGTCGGGCCGGGGCCGTCACTGGCGGTCCCCAGGCCGGGCGCGGCCGCAGCACGGGTCCGCCGCACCCGTAGCCGCCCGCGAGCGCCCGGCCAGCGGGCGGAGTCAGGGGCGACCATGGCGGCCGCAGGCGCTCGGCCAGCGGTGACGCAGCAACAGGCGTGGCGCCGCGGACGGCACCGACCTACTGAGCGCTCAGCCTACGGTGCCCGCCCCCCGCCGAGCTGGCAGGGCGCACCCGCCCCTGACGAGCACTCGGCCTGGCGCACACCCCGGTTGGTGCCGCCCGCCCACCTCAGCTGCGGGCAGACCCGCCCTCATGGCGCGCGCCCCACCTGGGGGCAGCCACCAGGTGCCCAGGCGCTCAGCAACACCCCGCCCCACCCGCAGGCGCCCGCCCACCTCAGGCGGCCAGGCGCCTGCGTACCTCAGGGCCCGGGCTACGTCGTTTCCACCCAGGGCTGACGGCGGCGCGACCCGCCAGGTCAGCCCTGCGCCCACCGGGGCCTGACACGAGCCTGCCCCAGTCCACCAGCAGGGCCGGAACATGCCGTTGGACGCGGGGCAGATCAGGCGCTCACCGGCGGCGTCGGTCAGGCAGGTACGGTCCTGGTAGCCCACGTGGGAGCTCGTCGAAGGAGGGCAGGAACAGGTGGCCTGGGGCACTGCGGCGGTGCGCAGCCAGGATTGGTGCATCGGCACGCGCGTAGCAGGTACCGTGCGGGCCTCCTGCCGGTCACCGCGGGCAGGGGCCGCAGGCGTGTCACCCGCGCCACCGGCACCCGTCCGCCGGCCGTGTCGGTGGCATGGGTGGCTGAGCTCGTGAGCTCGACGGCGTCCTCCAGGGCCTGGGCGGCCTGCGAGCGGGCAGGCCGGTCCACCGGGCCAGGTCGGCGACGCTGACCGGCGTGGCCGAGGGGCGCAGCGGCGGGCGATCTCGGCGGCAGGCGGCACGGTGCCCGGCGCCCCGTGGCGCACGTCCACCCGCGGGACCGCGGTCGGCGTCGGGCAGGAGCGGGCGTCCACCACCGGGTGCTCGTTACCGCGCCTGGGACTCCTGACCAGGACGCCCTACGCTGAAGACGTGCCAGCAGGTGGCGGCGTCGGTAGGAGATGACGTCCCGCCCTCGGCGACCCCGTGAGCCCGGCCTGGCGGGCCTGAGCAGCACCGCGCGCGGCAGCGGCCTGTGCTCGGCCAGGGCTCCAGGGCGACCTGCGCGGCGGTGCATGGGGCCTCGTCCATGCCGAGCTCGGCCTCGGTGCGCCTGGTCCAGGCGTCGCTGCGGTGCATGAGGGTGGCACGCAGCCAGTGGTGGTCGGCGGCGGTGGTGACGTGGACGGTGCCGCGCATGAGGCCAGGACCGCACCCAGCTCACCGGCTCAAAGGCCGCCTCGACGTCGCTGCCGCCCGCGCGCAGCTGCCACCAGGCGGGCACGGCGGACCTGCTGGCCCTGGACGGCGAGCTGGCGGCGCACCGCCTCGACGGGGGGTGGGGGGCGGTGGTGGCAGCCACCAGCCCCTGGGCCAGTATGCGGGCCAGGCTCATGTCACGCAGGAGACCGGCACGGGTGCGTCCTCTCACGGGTGTCCTCTGGTGGGGCAGGATTCTAGCTGGGCCTCCCAGGCAGGCTGCGGACGGCGGGGCTGGCGTACTGGCGACGACCTGCCTTAATCCCTTAGTCAACGGGGACGTACCTTCGTCGGCGGGGACGTACTCACGTACGTCCCGGCGGCTAACGTACGTCCTCGGCGACTAAGTACATTGCCGCCGACCAACGCGTCCCCGGCAACCACGGCACCATCCCGGCAACCCGGCGAACAGCAAAACCGTCAGAAGGGCGGGGCTGGGTCGTCCATGCCCGCACAGCGTCGTAGTCCAGCACCACGCAGCGGATGCCGCGGTCCTGGCCAGACGCGCGCCTGCGGTCTCAGGGTCTGGGCCGCGAAGACCCCTGGACGGGCGCCAGCAGGGTCGCGGCCCAGCAGCTCAGGTAGCAGGTCAGCTGCTCGACGCCGTCGATCCGCCCACGCGCTTGATCTCCACCGCCACGCTCCCGCCTGAGGGGTCGCTAGCCATAATGTCCACCGGCCCGATGGCGGTGGGGAACTCCGACGCACAGGCGGTGCTCGGGCCCCAGGAGCCTCGATCTGCTCGGCCAGGAGCTCCTGAGGTGGGCCTCCACCCGTCATGGTCAGCCCCGTCCACGCCCAGGTCGTGGCTGACGTCGGAAGGATCTCGTAGAGGCGGATGACCAGGCGGTCGTCGGTCCTGGCGGCGCTCACCTCCCAGCACGCTCACCCCTCGCCCTGACGTCGTCGGCGTCAGGGCTGCGTCTCGGTCATGCGCGCGGGGCTCATCCAGTTCAGGGGCAGTGAGGCCGCCGTCGAGTCGACAGGACGGAGCCGTCCGCCTTGATCATACGAGGCGGTGGCGGGGCAGGTGGGCGTCCAGGCGCCTGGAGTAGTCCACGGGCAGGAAGCGCGACGACACGACCAGGCCACTCTAGCGGGAGGGACCCGGCCCCACGCACCCAGGGCCAGAACCGGAGCAGGGCAGAGGCAGGGGTGCTGGCCTGACCCGCCTCGAACCCATGCAGGACAGAGCCGACGCCTGCCTGGGACCGTACGCGCCCTGACGATGGGACCGCTCACTGGCCCCACTCTAACCTGGGCGCCGTGGGCTCGACGGGCTGAGGAGGGCGCGGTCCTGGCGGCTGACCCCACCTACCTGGGTGCCGTGGACTCCAGCCAGGCCACCAGGGCGGGTGGGAGTCCTCGTGCGTGGCCAGCTCGAAGACGACGTCCCCCGAGGTACCAGGGCACCTCGCACGACTGAACCGGGCCTCGGCGCCTGGCCGGACCCATCTCCAGGTAGCCGCGCGCCTATGATGCGCGCCGGGGACGGCGCCAGCGACATAAGCCGGCTGCCAGCGCAGGGGCGTCATTGGTGAATGATGGCGACCCGCTGCTCCAGCGGGTGGTGGGACGGTCTCCAGGCGCACTCAAGGCGAGCCCAGCGCCCGGGCCACCGAGCGCAGGCGGACGACGAAGAGCAGGGCGAGCAGCACCGACAGGGCGAGGGCGAGACCGTACCCAACCACGCCTGACTGCTCATGACCGCTCTCTCTCTCAGTAGGCCTCGCCTGAGGCCGGTTCCGTTCCCGATGCCGGGGACGGCTCGGAGGCCATCGCCTCGTCGCCGGCCTCGTCCGCCGCCACCGTGACCGTGTCGTGGTCCACCGAGCAGAAGCCTCCCCGGACCGGGACGGCGACCGCCTCACACTCCAGCTAGGTCAGGCGGACCCGCCCGGTGCCCAGGATAGCCACAATGGGGGCGCACCCGGGCGCACCCTGAGCTCGCCGTCGACCAGGGCACGGAGACCTGCGAGACCTCCCCGCTCCAGGCCACGCCCTTGGACCGGGAGACGATCTGGACGCTCAGGGCCACGGCGCTCACCCCTTCTCCAGCTCGGCGGCGCGGCGTTCCAGGTCCTCGACGCCACCGATATTGAAGAAGGCCTGCTCGGGCAGGTGGTACTGTAGTCGCCGTCGGCAATGCGCTGAAAGGCCTCGACGGTCTCCGAGCAGGGGCACCGTGAACGGCCACCCAGTGAACTCTCCCCCATGTAGAGGTTCTGGGACAGGAACTGCTCCAGGCGTCGGGCCCAGGCCACGTGACTTTTGTCCTCCTCGCCCAGCTCGTCCACGCCCAGGATGGCGATGATGTCCTGGAGCTCCTTGTTCTTCTGGAGGATGGACTTTCACCCGGGTGGCCACGTCGTAGTGCTCCTGGCCCACGTACTGGGGGCCAGCAGGCAGGAGGTGGAGGCCAGCGGTCCACTGGCCGGGTAGATGCCTGGAGGCGATCTCACGGCTCCAGCTCGGTGGTGGCGTCCAGGTGGGCGAAGGTGGTGGCGGGGCCGGGTCGGTGTAGTCGTCGGCGGGCACGTAGATGGCCTGCAGGAGGTGATGAGTGCCCGCCGGCGCTGGTGATGCGCTCCTGGAGCAGACCCATCTCGTCGGCCAGGTTGGGCTGGTAGCCCTACCGCGGAGGAGCATGCGCCCAGCAGGGTGGAGACCCCTGAGCCGGCCTGGGTGAAGCGGAAGATATTGTCAATGAACAGCAGCACGTCCTGGTGCTGGACGTCATCGGAAAGTACCCGGCCATGGTCAGGGCGCTCAGGGCCACCTGCAGCGCGTGCCCGGCGGCTCGTCCATCTGGCCGAACACCATGATGGTCTTGTCGAAGACCCCACGCTCCCCATCTCCACAATGAGGGTCGTTGCCCTCACGGGTGCGCTCCGCCCTACGCCGGCGAACACCGACACGCCGCCGTGGCTGAGGGCCACGCTGGATCATCTCCTGGATGAGGACCGTCTTGCCACGCCGGCGCCACCGAACAGACGCGATCTTGCCGCCCTGGACGTAGTGAGCAGGTCGATGACCTTAATGCCGGTCTCAGCATCTGCTCCTTGGACCCAGCGGTCGAAGGCCGGGGGCTGGCGGTGGATGGGCCAGCTCACTGACTCCAGGACCTCGCCGGGCGCCAGGTTGAGCACGTCGCCGGTGACGTTGAAGACGTGCCCTTGGTGACGTCGCCCACCGGCACGGAGATGGGGCGCCGATGTCACGCACCTGGGTGCCGCGGACCAGTCCGTCGGTGGGGTTCAGGGAGATGGTGCGCACAATGTTGTCGCCCAGGTGCTGGGCCACCTCCAGGTGATCTCGTGCAGCGTGGGTGCCCTCACCGGTGGCCTGGACGGTCACCTTGAGGGCGTTGTACATCGCGGGGATCGCCTCGAGGGGAACTCGGCATCGACGACGGCGCCGATGATCAGGTGATGTGCCCCGTTCCCGGGGTCGGTGAGGTGGTGCCAGCCATGGTGCGTTCTTTACCGTCCGTTGGCAGGTAGGTCTGAGGCCCGACGCCGGGCGCCCGGCGAGCGGGCGCGCCCTGCCTGGCTACCCGGGGCCCAGGGAGTCCGCCCGGACGATCCTGCGATCTCCTGGTGATGTCGCTCTGGCGGGCGGCGTTAGCTGGCGCGTGGGAGTGGTGATGAGCTCCTCGGCGTTGTCGGTGGCCGTGTACATGGCCTGCATGGCGGCTGGCGAGCTCACTGGCGGCGCCTGGAGGAGGGCGCGGATGCGTGAGCACACGTAGCGGCGTCACAGGAGCGTCCCGGACTGGGCCTGTCGAACCGCGGCGGGGGAGTCGGTCTGGGCGTCGGCGTCCTCAGAGCGTCGAGCTCGCCAGGGGCCAGCGTGACGTCCACGATCTTCAGCGGCAGCATACGACGCACCTCAGGCACCTGGGTGACCATGGAGACGTAGTGGTGAAGACGATGTGCAGCTCAGCCCGCCGGCGGAGACAGGGGCCAGGAAGTACTCCAGGAGCACCTGGCCAGCTCGTCGATGGAGTGGTCGCTGGGCGGTCGGACTCCCACCCAGGAGTACTCCACCGCCCGCCCGAGGAAGGAGAGTAGCTCGGGCGCGGCGCCCGAAGGTGAAAGACCATCGGCTCCCTGCCCGACGCGCCCAGCTGCTCCAGGAGCTTCTCGGACTCTCAGGATGGTGGCTGAGTAGGCCCCGCTCATGCCGCGGTCGAGGTGACCACCAGGACCGCCACCCGCTGGGTGTCGGTGCGCCTGCGTGTGATGGGGTCGTCGAGGTGGGAGTAGGTGCCCAGGGGCGGCCACCGCCTGGCCCAGGGCGTCGTCGTAGGGGCCCCGCCCCTGCGCGTTGCGGCGTGCCGCCCCGATCCGGGAGGAGGCAATGAGCTCCATGGCCCGTCAAGACCTTCTGGAGGGTCTGGGTGGGCGGATACGCTGCTTGTAGACGCGCTGGTTGCCGGGCCGTCAGCTCCTGCTCACGACGATCTGCTCGACCTGTGCTCGGCCCCTGAGCAATCTCGAGGGCGGCGGCCTGGGCGCGAGCATCTGGCCTCCGGACAGGGTAGCTGGTGCGGAAGGACTCACGGCCTGGCGCAGCCGCGTCCTCGGTGTCCTTGTCCAGCACGCCGGTGCTCCGGATGGTCTCCAGCACCGTGGAGTTGCCGGCGCAGGTGGTCAACAAGGGGCCTCGGGTCAGCAGCATCACGAGACCTCCAGGGTCGTCGAGGTAGCCGTTGGTGCCGGGTCCACACGCTGGCGACCTGCTCCTCGACCGGGTAGGGCGTGTGCCGAGGGCTGCTTGAGCAGCTCCATGAGGCGCTCGCCGCGGGTGAGCTGGGCGCGGGTGGCGGCGTCCGGTCGGAGGCGAATATGGCGAAGGCCGCACGGAGCCGGTACTGGGGCCAGGGGTGAGGCTTGAGCGTGCCGGCCACCTGCTTCATGGCCTTTGACACCAGGCGCCACGCCCAGGACACCGAGATGCCCGTCCACGGCCGGGCGCTGGTCGGGTGAACAGGTCGGACTGGAGGAAGATCTGCCCGTCGGTGATGGAGATGACGTTGGTGATGTGGGCGAGACGTCGTTGGCCTTGGTCTCAATGACCGGCAGGCCGGTCATGGACCCGGCAGGTCGTCGGAAGCTTGGCGCAGCGTTCCAGCAGGCGGGCGTGCAGGTAGAAGACGTCGCCGGGAGGCCTCACGGCGGTCGGGCTGGCGCAGCAACGAAACGGCCCGGTAGGCCTCGGCCTGCTTGGACAGGTCGTCGAGACGATCAGGACGATGCTTGCCGGGAGTACATCAGTGCTCGCCCGATGGCGGAGCCGGTGTGGCGCGAGAGAATTGCTTGAAAGCCGGCCGGGTCGGAGGCCGGGAGGCCACGATGATGATACTCCAGGGCGCCGCGCTCCTCCAGGGCGCCGCACGCGCGGCAATGGTGGGCCCTTCTGCCCGGTGGCCGTAGATGCAGCGCACCTGCTTGTCCGGGTCCCGCTAGTCCCAGGCCGCCTTCTGGTTGAGGATGGTGTCCAGGGCGACGGCCGTCTTTGCCGGTCTGGCGGTCGCCGATACTGAGCTGGCGCTGCCCGCAGCGATGGGGATCATGGAGTCAATGGCTTGGGCCCGGTCTGGAGGGGCGTGGACGGACTGCGGGACGCGACCCCGGGCGCCTGGAGCTCAGGGCGCGACGTCCTCGGCCACGATCCCCAGGCCGTCATGGGCCTGCCCAGGGGTACCCACGCCCAGGTAGGCGTCGCCCACGGCACGGACAGGGACCTCACCGGTGCGGCGCACCACCCGCCCTCGTCGATGCCGCCAGGGTGCCCAGGACCACGACGCCGATCTGGCGCTCGTCGAGGTTCATAGCCAGCCAGCGGTGCCGTCCTCGAGTGAGCAGCTCGTTGGCCATGACGCCGGGAAGGCCCTCGACGTGGGCGATGCCGTCGGCGGCAGACAACGTGCCGACCTCCTCGGCAGCAACTCGCGGGCCTGTAGGACGCGGCGAACTCGTTCAGGCCGAGCGGATCTCCTCGGGCCTGATGGTCAGCTCTGCCATCTGTCGTCTCTTGGTGTACTGGTGTGTGGTCTGGGTACCGGCGGCGCGACCGGGCGGGCTCATCCCGCCAGGCGGCGCACGCCGGCGATGGTGGCGCGTACGGTGTGGTCGATGACGTGGCTCTGACGGTAATGCGCGCCTCGATGACCGCGGGGTCACCACCGTGTTGAGATCACGGCGGTGCCCAGCCTGCGGGTCAGGATAAAAGCGCAGGCGCCTCTCCTGGGCCGTGGTCATGGGCTGGGCGGTGACCACGTCGGCGATGGTGCGGTGCTCGATAGGCGGCCGCGCGCTCAGCCCACCGGCGCAGGTTGTGGGCACCCGCCGACCGCGATCTCCGGCTGGTGGCGCACGCACCAGCACCAGGCTCATGGCGGGCGCGGAGACGTGGTGGCGAAGACCCGCTCGGCCAGGCGTAGCGCGCCTCGGTGCTGTGCTGGAGGGCTGGAGGGCCTGGCGCAGGGCAGGGGTCGGCCGCCAGCAGGTCGCGACGGCGAAAACCTCCTGCTCGATGTCACCGTGCCGTCGGCTGGGCGCCAATGAGGATGGCCTCGATCCCCAGGTCGTACGCGGGGCGGAGATGAGGTCACCGGGCGGGACCAGCGCCCGCGCGACCACGGCCTGGAGCAGGTCCACCACCGGTCGTCGACCTGCCGGTGAAAGACCGTCGGGCCAGGTCGGCCTTGTCCGATCGCGCTCGCGGGGGTCGGTCCAGCGGGCAGCGCAGCGACGGCGCCACCTGGTGGGCGACGTCGAGGATCTGCTGGCCCAGCTCCTGGCCCCTGCGCCCGCGGACGGTCCGAGGCCCAGCGCGCAGTCGCACGGTGGCGGCCGTCGGTGTTCACCGCAGCTCCTCCACCGCGACCCCGTTGTCAATGCCGTGGGAGGTCGGGGCCTTCTCGAGCTCGTCGAGGAAGCGGTCAATGACCCGGGCGCTCAGGTCCGTGTCGCAGCTGCTCGTCCCGATCCGCTCGGCCAGGGCGGTGGCGAGCAGACCGACGTCGGTGCGCAGGAGATCTGGGCGGCCTGCTTCTCAGCCAGGATCTGGCTGGCGCCCTCCTGATGGCATACGGCGTCGACTCTGGGCCCGGCGCGCCTGGGCGATAATCTCCTGCGCTGGTTCTGGGCGTCCTGTCGGATGTGGGCCGCCTCCAGGCGGGCCTCCTGACCAGGCGCTCGACGCGCTTCTCGGCGTCGGCCTGCCCTCCCGCCTTTGCCGCCAGCTCCAGGCCCTTCTCAATGCGCTCGGCGCGCTCGTCGAGCACCCGGTAGATGCGCGGCAGGCCATGCCTGCCACCACCAGGACAATGAGCAGCAGGACGACGGCGGCCCAGAAGATCTCGTAGGCGGGAGGCAGGATGAACGCCGTCCCCCGCTCTCCTCCCGCGGCGGCGACAATGACCGGGAGCATCCTTGACGGCAATGAGCGGCAGCACGAAGCCGATCAGGCCCAGGGCCTCGACCATGCCGGCGCCAATGATCATGTTGGTGAACGGGCGGCCTCCGACCTCAGGGCTGGCGGGCGGTGGCCTCCAGGTCTTACCGAGGGCACGCCGATGCCCAGGAGCGGCCCCAGGTGGCAGACCGTAGCCAATGTACGCGTAACGCAGCCACGCTCATGGTTCCTCATGTGTTGCCCCACCGCAGGTGGGGTGTTGGGTTGGACAGTAGGGACGGCTGGGTGAGTCGGTGGGCCGCCAGCCGCCGACGTCAGTGGGCCTCGATGGAGCTTGATGTAGACGCCGGACAGGATGGTGAAAATATACGCCTGCAAGACGGCCACAAAGGCCTCAAAGGGTCATGATGACCATGGCCGCACCCGGTCAGGGCGCCCAGGGGCGAGGTGGCCTGGAGGTGGAGCAGCAAGCTGGTGGTGCCGGTAGGTGATGCCCGTAACAGGTGGCCCGAGACCATGTTGCGTAGCTAGACGCAGGGTGGTGACCGGCCGCACCACCAGGTTGGAGGGAGGAACTCGATGGGGGTGATGAGCAGGTACATGCCCTTGGGCAGGCCAGAAGAGCTGGGAGGCCAGGAAGCGTGGCCCCCGCTCGGGATGCCCGCGCCAGTCGAGACCACGTGAGGTCAGGGGCCGCGAAGTCATGGGCACGGCCACCACCGAGGAGGCGGCAATGTCAACGCCGGGATAATGCCCGCGATGTTCATGCGAGCACCGCCCAGAACAGAGGTGGCCAGGACGAGGGCGAAGCGCTTGCCGTTCCTGGGGCCCAGGAGCTGGACGGCGATACCGCCGCGCGACGAAGTCGGCCGCGAGCTCCAGCACCGCCTGCCCCCGGCCGGGGACCATGGTCGAGCGACGCACCCCCAGGACACCACCAGCGCAGGGCCAGGCCCAGACGATCCGCGCCAGGATCAGGCGGTTGAGCTCGTAGAAGGTCCCTCGCCCACGATGGCGTGGGGGAAGAAATCCTCCACGCTGGGGCTGTGGCTGGGTGCTGAAGGTCGGCACGGCCGTGACGACGATGACCGCGCACAGAGGACCACGGGACCCAGTACCAGCGTGGCTTAGCATGACCGCCTTGGGTACCACCCGGTGTCACGGTATCGTCGGTGACTGTCTGCCATGGACAGGACGTCCTCCTGAGTCTACGAGTCGGGCCTGGGTCCCAGGTCGTGTGTCGGCCCCCATGATACCAGCCTGGCGTCCGCGCATTCACTGAAAACGGATGAAGTGGCACTGGGAAGGATAGAATTGGGCCAGCGCTCCCCAGGGCCGGTCCGCGTCCCGCCTGTCCCGCCCGGGGACCGCTCAGGGGCGGGCGGACCCGCCGCCGGATCGGGGCACTCGGTGGGCTCGGCACTCAGTGGGCCTCCTGGCCCAGTCAGGGAGCCGCTCAGAGGGGCCGAGCGGGCCTGCGCGCGCTGACCGTGAGGGCTGACCCGGTTCCCGCCGTGCCGCTCAGGGGCGGGGCCCGCGTCGAGCTCCACCACGAGGATCCGCGTGCGTGCCAGCACGACGGTCTCGGCGAGCAGCCCCGTAAGGACCGCGACAATGAGTGAGGTACCGATCATCCGGGTGCCCCAGGCCTGCGACCTTCCCGAGCCACCACGGCCGCCGCCAGGATCCCGCAGCGCAGGACGTGGCCGGCCGCCACCCAGGCTGGCACAGAGCCCGGTACCGGGCGCATCCGCCCCAGGACCAGCCAGATGGAGGACAGTACGCCGTGGTGGCCGCGGCGGACACGCAGGAGGGTGGGCAGCGGGCGGCGCGGCTCCCCAGCAGATCCAGGCCACCTGAGCGGCGACCAGGACGCAGGGGCCCCAGCAACAGGCGCCGCAGGCGACCACGGCCGGTCCCGGGGCGGGCGGGCACCGTCCCGGCGCGGGCCACACCGATCCTGGCACCGGGCTCGGCAGCGGTCCCGTCCTCGGTTCCGGCGCCTCGTCCCGGTAGCGGTCCGGGCGTCCTGGGACCGGGTGGTGGGCTTTGTCATTGTCTCTCCTTGGCCGGGTGGTGCGGCGCGTGCGGGCGCGGGGCGTGCCCGAGCGGGCATGTTGCGCGGCGGCGGCAGGAACAGGCCGGGTACGAGGTTGCTGGTCGGGGACGGCACCAGCACCGCCCCACCGTCGCCGCCCCGACCGCCGCCGGGGAGAAGGACAGGGAGGCCACTGGAGAGGCGGTGATCGCCGTCCACATGTACATGACCAGGACGGCACGGCGGTGGGGAGTGGCCCCGGGCCGAGCCGGTGGTGCATGTGCATGCGGTCGGGGTGGAAGGGCTGAGCCCGGCCCGGGTACGGCACCACCGCCGTGACCATGTCCGTCAGGGGCGCGAGCACCGCCACCGGGATGATAATGGGCGGGAACACGCCCACCGCGCTGGTGGTCGGCAGGCTGGCGGGGATCCACCTGGCCGGTGACGATAATGGTCCGGCCGCCGGATCAGGCCCAGCTGCATGGAGCCAGAGTCGCCCATGAAGATGGTGGCGGGGTTGAAGTTGTGGGCGCAGGAAGCACGCAGATCCATGAGGGGCGCACACCAGGGTGGCGGCCTGGGGCTGAAGGATCGGGGAGGTAGCGTGTGAGCACGTAGGCGTACAGGAAGAAGGCGGTGGCGCGATCGATGACGCCCGCCGCCAGGCCGTCAGGCCGTCAATGAAGTTCACGGCGTTAGCGGCACCAGCACCACCACGATCGTGGTCCCCAGGCTCCAGGTTGGCCGAGCCGATGGTCGACCCGCCGATAGGAAAGGTAACGAGCTGGACGCCCTTCCAGGCCAGCGAGCCCGGCGGCCAGCACCTGCCAGCCAGCTTGGTCATCGGTCCAGCTCCACAGGTCAGTCGATGACGCCCAGGGAGACCCCACCAGCCCCGCCCCCAGGACCACCGCCCAGGCGCTGGAGTTCCATGCCCGGTCGGGTAGGGGATGTGGCTGGCGACGGTAATGGCGACAGTGAAGCCCGCGTTAGCTGGCCCAGCCGCCCGGGCGCGGGACGGGGGTGACGTGCACGTCCCGCAGGCGCACCGGGGACAGCGCATTGGCCACCAGCGCAGTGTGGCGTACCACGGGGACCGACAGGTAGGTGACGGCGGCGGCAATGGGGGCGACCAGGACGTGACCTTCACGCCGTCTCCCCGCCCGACGCGGCCGGGCCGACCACGAAGGGTCCGCCCGCGTCCCCGGCCCGGCCTCCGCGGCTGCGTCCTGCCCTCGCTCCCCAGGCTCTGCAGGCCGCAGGCTCTGCAGCTGCGTTCCTGGGCTCCGCGGCACCGGCCCGGGGGCGAGGGAGCCGGGCGGTGGCGCCCCGCAGCGGGGTCGGGGCAGCCCCTCGGCCCGGGTGGGCAGGGGGTGACGCCCTGCACCCGGCCAGCACCGCATTGAGCGCGGCAGGGGTCAGAGCGCCGTCGCGCAGGACGGCGGGGGCGATGGCGTGCGCCCCGGCCAGGGTCCAGGATGGTGGAGGGACCGGCCGGGGTGGGGCCGCCGTCGAGCAGGGCGATGGGGGCGTGCGCGGCGGCGGCCTCGGCGGCCTCGGGCAGGTCCAGGATCGGGCGCACCCTGCCGGGGAAGGCGCGACGGCGTCGGCCGCGCTGGTGGCGGGGGCCGTCCGGTGCGGTTGGCGCTGGTGACGGCCACTGGGGCCAGTGGCGGCCAGGAGGCCAGGGCCAGGGGTGGTCGGGCATGCGCAGAGCCAGGGTGCCGCCGGTCTCCCCAGGTCCCAGCCCAGGTGCGGCACGGCGTCCAGGACCAGGGTCAGGGCGGGCCAGAAGGCGTCCACCAGGGCGCGTCCGGCCGCGGGAGGGCGGCCACGAGGCCGTCCAGGGCCTGGGGCCGGGTACCAGGACCGGCAGGGGCGCCTGCAGCCCGTCCTTGCGGCCAGGAGCCGGGCGACGGCGTCCCGTCCCGGGCGGTGGTGCCTATGCCGTGAACGGTGTCCGTGGGGAGGATGAGGAGACCGCCGGCGCGCACGTACCTCGCGGCGCGAGGCCACGTCGGCGGTGGTGCAGGGGTCCGTCTCAGGGCGCAGTCGCGCCTATCCTCCCGCGCCCGGCGCCGTGGGCGGACCCGACCGCGAGGCGGGGCGGGTCCCAGCTGGTGGACAGCCTGCCCGACGCACCCCGGCGCGCGGAGACAGGCAGGCACTTGACGTGCCTCCTAGCCTGCGGACGTGCCCCGGCACCCGCACCGGGGCCCACAGGGCCCCGGCCGTTCCCGTGGGCTCCGCCCCGCTGGCCCACCACGCACCAGGGTCCACGGGCGGCACAGGGCAGCGATGTCGTCGCCACTGGCCAGAGCGCCGCCCGCGGTGCCACGGAGCGCCCTGACGCCTGCTCACCACCCTGGGCATACGGCACCCGCCCGTACCAGGGCGCCCACGGGCGGCACCTGCCCGCGAGGCAGGGCCGACGGTGCCGCGTCCGTCACAATCGGGACGACGACGGGACACCCGCCCGCCCCGGGGCCGGTGAGCCGGTCACGCCGGCCGGGTCGGCGCCGTCATGAGGACGGTCAGCGTGGTGAGCCGTCTGGCTGCGGGTGCTCGGCGACCACGAGCACCTGGGCCGTGCCCCCGGCAGCAGGGCAGGACCGCGAGGTCGGAGTAGCCGAAGGGGTCTCAGGGGCCCGTCAGGGGCCGCGCACGCCTGCCAGGTGCGCCGCCGTCCTCAGCTCACCGAGAGCCTCCCGGCACGTCGGGCGCGGGGGAGGAGGCGTGGGAGGCAGCAGCCGCCCGTCGTCCAGGGGCCACCAGGCCCGCGTTGCAGCCGGGTCGGGGCAGGTCGTCGGCGTGCAGGGCTCGCCCCAGGTCTGGCCGCCGTCGGTGGACCAGGACGTCCAGCGGGTCCGCCGTGAGAGCTGCGTCCGGAGCGCTGGTGACCAGGCGCCCGTCAGGGCAGCTCGGCCAGGGCGTGCTCGTCGGTCCCGCTGGTGGCGGCGCCGCCCGCCAGGCTGGTGGCCTCGGGTGCCGGGGACGGCGGGCAGGGGCGAGCCCAGGCGCCAGGTGTTCCCAGGTCGTCGGACGGGAGCGCGGCCGAGCGCACCGGGCGCGAGCCGTCGGGCCAGGGCGTCGGGGCGGCGACGACGACGGCTGGACGAGGCGGCCCGCCAGGGGCCGTGACGCAGCCGGGTCCGTGCCCGGAGGCCGGGAAGACGACGGCTCCCGGGCCAGGTGGAGCTGGGCAGGGCAGACGTCGGTGATGTCCGACCACCGCCAGGTGGTCCCGCCGTCGTGGGAGACGGCGTGGAGCAGGCGCGCAGGGTCCCGGGCTCGGGGGCTGCCCGGGGACAGCAGGGTGGGTGGGGTACGGGCGCCGAAGAGGCCGGTGCCGGTGGAGGCCGACGCCAGCAGGTGGACGACGCCCCGGGAGCCCACTGTGAGGCAGGGGTCCGAGAGGCCGGTGACGCCGGGCAGGCCGAGGTCGAGCCGACGGTGGCCCCAGAAGCCCCCGCGCCGGTGCGCAGCCACAGGCTGTTGGGGTTGGGCAGGTCGTCGGGAGGCCCCGCCCCTGCCTGCCAGTCGGTGGGGCGTGGGACGGGGCGGTGGTCGTGGGCCAGCAGGAGGCGCCCAGCCGGGCAGGCGGACCAGGGCGGGTACGCGCAGGCTGCGTCCCCCTAGGTGGGCACCGGGGACGTCGGCGACGCCTCATTCGGGTCATGGTCCGCGCAGGGGTCCACTGCGCACCTCCTTAGGTCTCAGGTACGGGGCAACGGTGTGTCTCAGGTACCGGGGCGGCGTGGGGCCGCCTCACACCAGGCGGCGGGCGGCGGCCCAGCGGGTGAGCTCGTTGCGGTTGGACAGCTGAGCTTGCGCAGCTGGCCGAGACGTGGGTCTCAATGGTCTTCACGGAGATGAACAGCTCGCTGGCGGCCTCCTTGTAGGTGTAGCCGCGGGCGATCAGGCGCATGACCTCACGCTCCCGGGCCGAGAGGCGGTCCAGCTCAGAGTCGGCCACGGCCACCTCCCGGGTGCGCCGAGGCGTCCAGCACAAAACCCGCCAGGCGCGGGGAAGGCGGCGTCACCGGCGGCCACCCGCGCAGCCTGGGCCAGGTCGGTGGCGGAGATGGCCTGTGACGTGGCCGCGCGCGCTGGCCGGATGACGCCGACCACGTCGTCGGCGGCGTCAGGAGACGCTCAGGGCCAGGAAGCGGGTGGTGGGGACGTCGTGGCGAGGTGACCACCTCGGCCTCCCCGCCGTTGCCCCCGGGCAGGTGGACGTCGAGGAGGACGACGTCGGGGTCAGGGCGTGGACGGCGGCGACGGCGCCCTCGACGTCGTCGGCCTCGGCGACGACCTCAGGTCCGGGGCGTGGGCCTCGAGCTCGCACGCACCCCGGCACGGACCAGGGGGTGGTCGTCCACCACCAGGAGGCGGCAGGGAGGTGCCTGTCATGTCTTCCTCGTTACATGCTGGTCTGCGTGCCGGCGCCCCTCACCTGAGGGCCTGACCCGACCGGGGACCGCCGGGGCGGGCACGGACCGTTCCGGCAGACGCGGGCGCGGACGACGGGACGGGTCACGGGAGGCCCGGGTGCGGGGCCGCCGCGAGGTTACACTGTCGGGTCCGCTGCCGCGGGCAGGCACAGCCTGACCTCGGTACCGCTCCTAAGGCGCCGGACCTGCGCGCTGCCGCCGTGGCGCTCCATGCGCCCTATGATCGACTCGCGTACCCCGTGGCGGTCGGCGGCCACCTCCTCCAGGCTGAACCCCGGCCCGTGGTCGCGTACGAGACCTCGACCCCCTACCGGTGGCCTCCACGTACAGGGAGACGGGCGGGGCGCCGTGGCGCACCGCATTGGACAGGGCCTCCCGAGCGGCGGCCACGACCACCTCGGTGTCCCGGTCCGGGACGCGGTCCCCCACGCAGACGGTCTCCACGGCCACCCCGTGGCGGTCCTCGACCTCCCCGGCCAGGTCCCGGAAGGCGTCGGCCACGGAGGTGCCCGGCTCAGGGGGCGGTCGGTGTAGAGCCAGGCACGCAGCTCACGCTCCTGGGAGCGGGCCAGGCGAGCCACCGTCTCGGGCTCGTCGGCACGCTTGCGGATGAGGGTGAGGGTCTGCAGGACGGAGTCGTGCAGGTGGGCCGCGATATCGGCGCGCTCGGCCTCACGGGCCTGCTCGGCGCGGGAGTCGGCCAGGGCCCGGTTGGTGCGCAGCCAGACGGGGGTCAGGACCAGGGCGGTGACCAGTACCAGCGCGACCCCGATGACCGCGCCGGTCAGCAGGGCACGCGGGGGTGTGTCCGCCCCGATCCACAGCAGGATGCCCACACCGGCCAGGGCCACCCCACCGACCAGGCGTGTCAGGGCCCCCCAGTCACGGCGGTCGGAGGTAATGGCCTCCGCCTGGGACCAGGCAGGGCGGTCCCCGCAGCCACCAGGACCATGGGGCCGACCGCCGATGTCCTGGCTGCTGCCCAGCGCCTGACGCCACGCCAGCAGGAGCAGGGCCGCCAGGAGCAGGGCGCCTGCCCAGGAGCTGCTTGAGGGCGCAGGGGTGAGCCAGGTGTCCACAGGGTTGCTCCAGACGGCTGGCCAGGCGGCTGCGGGCGGGCGGGCGGGCGCCGACGGCCTCCCTCCCAGGGGTCGCCCCTGGGCACGAGCGCCGTCAGCAGGACGTAGAAGAGAGCCCGGAGCCCTTCACGAGGGCACAGGGGCGACCAGGACCAGGCGGACGCGGACGCGGGATCCCGAAGTGGGCGGCGAGTCCGGCACCTCCCGCCACCAGGGCGCCAGGCGCGCGCCAGCCGCAGGCGGGCCCCGGTACGGGGGGCGTAGCGCGAGGGGAACGTGGAAGGCGCCTGAGAGGCAGCCGACCTGGGGCAGCGGACGACGCCGTGGTGGTCATGGGCCCATGGGGCACGGCGCGGTGCCGCCAGGGCGACTCCAGGAGGAACTCGGGGGCAGAAACAGGGACCGGTCAGGGTGATCCCTGATGGCCCCAGGGCGCGGGTGCAGGCACCCTGGTCCCATGAGTAGCTCCCAGGTCCCTCCCCCAGCGGGCCGTCCACCGACCCAGCTGGTCAGAACAGCACTCCCCGACCCAGCCAGCCCGGCAGGCCAGCCCACCGGTCAGCCAGCGCCGCTCGAACAGCACCGCGCCCGGCACTGGCCCTAACTGGCACGGTGCCCCGCAGGCGCCCTCACGGCCCCGGCGGCCCGGTGCCGCCCTACGGCGGCGGCCCCAGCGGCCCGCGCCCGGCGAGTGCGAGCTTCTTCGCCTCGATGCGGCGTCTTGGCATCGTACGCAGTGACGAGCGGTGGGTCGGGGGCGTGGCGGGCGGCGTGGCCGTCGCCTGGGTGTGGATCCGGTCCTGGTCCGCTGTGTCTGGCTGGTGCTGAACGTCTTCACCGGCGTCAGCCTGATCCTCTACGGCCTGGGGTGGCTCCTCCTGCCCGAGGTCCGACGGCAGGGATCCACGCCGAGCAGGTTCTTCACGGTCGTGTGGAGCAGGCCTGGTGGGTGCCGTGGCCTGCATGGTCATTGGCACAACGGCCTTCACCTACGACGTGTCCCGTTCTGGTCCACCGGGTCCTGGGCCGGTTCCGTCCTCGTCTCGATCCTGTGGACCGGCCTGGCCGTGGGCGGCGCTACTGGCTCCTCCAGCAGGCGGGCCGCCCGGTACGCGGGACTCCTGGGGCGCACGGCGCCTACCAGGCCGGGTCGGTCCCTCGGCCCCAGCCCGGATCCGGCCGGGGCAGGCCCTCGGCCCGCCTCCTACCCGGCACCACCGCCACGTGACCCGGGCCCCCATGCGTCGTCCCTGGCCTCGGGCGCCGTACCCGGGCTTCCTCCCCGAGCGGTGCATCGGCCCTCGGGCCCGGGCCGAGCCTGAGCCTCCTGGTCCTGGGGCTGATCCTCCGGCCTCGGTGCACGTGGGTACTGAACCGGACAGGGTCACCTCACCCTGGTCCAGTGCGTGATTCTGACCACAGGTATTCCGCGCTGGTGCTGCTGGGGCAGGGACCCATTATCTCCTCCTGCGCGGCCGTCGCGGGGCTGGATGACGGGCCTGGGCTGGTTGGTCGTCCCCGTCGCCCTGCCTATGCTGGCCGTCACCTCCACCATGCCCCGGGTCGGTTGACGCTGGCTTCAGCCTCACCCGGTCACCATCGTGGTCACTGACGCCATGCTCCAGGGCACGAGCCCCGACCACCCGCTGGACCTGGGCAGCTACGTGGCCGGGAGCGTGACCGTCGACCTGCAGCAGGTCAGCGACCTCTCAGTAAAGGCCCATGCCCGGATCACCATGGGCGTGGGGACGTATGCAGGTCCTGACCAGGCAGGGGCCAGCTGCTCCAGATCCGCTCCTCGGCAATGTCCCTGGGGGCACCCACGGCAGGTTCGTCAGCCGCTGGAGCACCTCCGGGGACGCCGTCGCCCAGTCCGGCGGGAGCTCAGGGGACGACCCGGGCACGTACCTTCCCCAACGGGAGGAACCCCTGAGTACTCGATGAGGCAGACCACCGCGGGGCACACGGTCAGGTTCACCTCCCCACCGCCACGGACGACAGGGGCCTGGACCTGGACGTGTCGGTGGGGACCGGCGACGTGCGTGTACGCGAGGACCGTACTGACAGCGTGACCTGGTACGGCAGCACCTCCGAGCACGTCTGGGTGGTGGACAGCTGGACCGGGGCCGACGGCGTCGTCCACGACGGGACGACCTGCCCGTCCCCAGGATGACCCGCGGCAGTCTCCTCCAGGACCGCCACGGAGTGCGTCCGCAGCGCGCTCGACGACGCCGACGACAGGCTGGGCTACGACTGGAGCTCCGTCAACGACCTGAGCTCCAGGAGCGCCACCGCTACGACTCCTGCGTGTCACAGGGCCCTGAGCACGCCGTCTCCGACAGGCACCGGGACCGCCTCCCGGACGGGGCCCAGCCGGAAGCCACCCAGCCGGGGCGACGCCGAGCCCTGCCGGCATGACGACACCACACCCACCGCCGTACCCACGCACTGAGGAAAGACACCATGCACAGCAGCGCGAGCACCCTGTCCGCCTCCCCTCGGCCCGGACCCCTGGGACCCGCTCCGGACCCCGCAGACACCGGTGCGGGGAGCCCGGGCACCTGGAGCCTGCCAGAACCTGGCTCCCAGGCGGGACCCTGCGGGCCGGGGACCACCGGCACCGCGTCCCTGAGCACCCAGGTGACCTGCCGCAGGACACGGTCTGGAGCGCCCGGACCCCACGTCCCTGCCGCGGCCCCGGAGCCGGCCCCGGCGGCCTGCGTACGAGCACCCTCGTGTGGGGCGTCCTCCTGGTGGTCCTGGGCGGTCTCCTGATCGCCACCGCCATGGGTGCCCGGCTCAACCTGGGGATCGTCAGTATCGCCATAGTAGGAACGATCGGAGCGTTCATGGTACTGCTCGCCCTGATTCCGTTCCCGCGAGGTCCGCGTCACTGAAAGCCGCTCTCACGAAGGAGCCAGCCCCAGACAGAACCCGTACCGACTTCTGGCCTGTACCAACTCTGGAGCCGCTCTCGCGGGGAGCCAGCTGAGAACGTTCCCGGTCCCGACACGACCGTGAACGCCCCCGCCGCCTCCACCGCGAGGGCGGGGTGGGTAGCGGTAGCCTCAGCGCTGGTAGACGACAGCCTTCTTCAGGTTCTCCACGGCGTCGTCCCGGAGGTAGTACCGCACGATCTCCAGACCCAGGTCGACGGCGGTGGCCATGCCCCGGCTGGTGAACAGGGTCCCGTCCACCACCACGCTGTCCTGGCTGACCAGCGCCCCGTGCTCGGCCAGGACGTCGGTGAACGCGGGGTTGGAGGTCGCCCGGCGGCCTCCAGCAAGCCCCGGCGCGCCAGGATCGACGGCGCCGCGCAGATCGCCGCCACCGCCGCCCGGCACGCACCGGGCCTCCACCTCCGCCATCAGGGGCTCACAGGCGTCGAGGTTGGGGGTGCCAGGAATGCCCCGGGCAGGAAGAGGGAGGTCGTAGTCGGCCAGGTCCACCTGGTCCAGGACGTGGTCGCAGGTCAGGGTGATGCCGTGGAGGAGACCACCTGGACCTGCGGCCCCACGGCGATCATGCTCAGTGCAACCCCCGCCCGGTAGAGGAGGGTCCACGACGGCCAGGGGCCTCCACCTCCTCCAGGCCGGGGGCGATAAGGGCCGCGACGCGGTGGCTGGTTGCTGGGACGAACTGGGCCATGACTCCTCCTGGTGCTCAGGACCCCTCAGGGCTACGCCGTCGGATCCGCTCCTGGGGCCCGGCACAGGGAGGCCCGAGCGCAGACCGAGGGCCGGGGCGCACCGGCACGGGTGCCCCTGACGCCGCAGGAGGCCGGGGCGCAGAGGCCGGGGGCAGCCTTGATCGACCTGAGGCCACTGACCTGGGAGGCCCGAACGCATTCAGGGCAGGTGCCCACGCCCCCGGGCACACGGGGAGCCTAGGGCGTACCAGTACCAGCGGCCACGCACCCGTAGGCGGCGCTGGTGTACGCGATCGCGACCTCAAGCTCCGTACCAGCGGCCACGCACCCCTGCCAGGAGACGCGCCACGACACGGGGTAACGCGGGTACCGACGCGTCGTGGCCCCTGAGCGAGACCCCGGGGCCGCGACGCGCCCGTGCGGCCACGTGAGGGGACTGGTCAGGACCAGAGCAGACCGTGTGGGGAGGTCGGCGTGGGAAGGAAACGCCGCAGCCCGCTCAGGCCGTCCTCACTTCTTGGCCACGAGCTCCACGGTACCATAGCCTTGGAGGCCAGGTGGTCAACGTGCTGCCGATCGGTCCTGTGCACCTCGCCCACGCGCTGCACGGCATAGGCGGCGTCGGAGGGCTCATTGGCCTCGGGGTCACGGTACTGCCAGGCGGAGGTGGTGCTCCACATCGACTCCGGGGAGATGGCCGCCCACAGCAGGATCAGCACCATGGCTACGACTAGGACCGCAAACACGTGGGACTCCTCTCGGTACAGGCCGACAGCCTTTGAGACACTCCCCACAGTACACCGGCCCCGGCACTCGTACCGAGAGTAAGACCGTTACCCGGTCCTGGCCCTCGCCCCCGCCGTCCACAGCCTCCCGTCTCTTTTGACGGGCGGCAGACCACCTGCAACCTCGCCCCCGCCGTCCACGGCCTCAGGGTGCGCCCAGGCCTTCATTACCCCGACGCGCTGGAGGTAGCCGACCGTCGCGGCCAGGGGCCTGCTGCTCCTGGGGGCCCCTCGTCGAAACCGTGCCCGGCGCCGTCGATCCTGACCAGCTCGGCGTCGGGGTGCAGGTGGTCGGGCGCGCTCGGGTAGCGGTAGAGCACCACCAGGTCGTCGCTGCCGTGGACAATGAGGACCGGGGCCGTGTAGCCCGCGATCTCGGTGTAGACGCGTCGTAGTCCCACTGTCCTGGGCGTAGACGCGCCCCAGGGCGCACCCCAGGAAGCTGTAGTCCCGAGGCACCGCGTCCAGGGAGGTGTAGAGGCTGTGGAGCGTGTCGGTAATGGAGAGGCGGGTGCCACAGGACCAGGGCCGCGACCTGCTCCGGGGTGGCGGGCGGCGGTCGGCAGCTGACCTCACCGCCCTGGCTCTGCCGAGCAGGACGATCCGCCCGGGGTCAACCACCTCCCAGCCCCGGTGGCGGTACGGGCGGCCGTCAGCACCGCCTCCAGGTCGGCGACCTCCGTCATGACCGACATACGGGTCATGTCCCCGACGCTGCCCGGTCCCCCACCGCGGAAGGAGGGGCGTAGGGCGGCCAGCCCCAGGCGCGCCAGGCCTGGGGCCCACCAGGGGCGACGTCGTCCGGGGCGCTGCACAGCCCGTGAGCAGACGACCAGGGGACGGCGGCGTCAGCAGCAGAGCACGTAGAGACGCCCGGGCAGGGTCTGCCCCTGGCTGGTCGCGTCAAGGTCACGGGTCTCGTAGGCGTAGGTGGGCAGGGTGCCCTGCGGGGGCCGAGGCCCGGGGAGGCGGCGTCGAGGTGGTACGCCCAGAGGCGGCGCCCGACGGCAGGGGCGGTCTCGGCCTCAGAGCCCGGGCCGGAGGCGCAGGCTGCGACCGCTCCCAGCAAGGGTGGCGGCGCCGGTGGCGCCCAGAGGCCTGAGCACGGCCCCGTCCGTCGGTCGGTGAGGTCATGGCCTCTCCCGTCTGCCCAGTGACGGGCCCCTGGTCCCGGCCCCAGTGCGGGGCGAGGGATCGATGCTGCGCACCGGCCTCTCGCTGCCCGCGGCCTGGCCCCCAGTGCGAAGTGGGAGGCAGCGGCCAGTGTAATGGGCCGAGCTCCCCAGCACACCCGACCCCCAGTGCGGAGGAGACCCGGCACCGCTCCCCGATGCTGTCTCACCCAGCCCCCAGTGCGGGAGCAGGAGCACGGCGGGCCCGCAGGACCGGGAGGCGCAGGTAGGTGCGCGGCCGTCCCCTCGGCCGTGGGACGGCCAGTGCGGGCTAGCGGCGACGTCGTGGTCCAGGCGTGAGACGAGCGTAACGGCAGTCGTGGTCCTGGGAACCGGGGCGCGGGTGAGAGGTGTGCTGGGCCCCAGGCAACAGTGGCAGCATGGTCTCCGGCACCCCGCTCAGGTCCACGGGCTCGGTGCCCGCCCTGGTGGTGCTGGTGGCGTCCATGGGGTGACCTACTGCGTGGGACCGGCTCGAGGGTCGTGTCCCCTCATGTGAGGGGCGTCCGGGTTTGACCCTACCTGCGTGAGACCGGCTCCACGGGCGTGGCCGACTATGACCTGCACCTTCTACGCCTCCCACCACGTGGGACCGGCCGCACCATCCCACCCGCCGGGCCGCCACCAGGCTACTGCCCCGCTGCACGGGACCGGCCTCACTGGCCTCCACTCGGGGTGCCAGCGGCCTCACACGAGGCGTCGCTCCGCCGTCGACGAGGATGAACCGTCCTTGGACGTAGCTGAGGCGTCGCAGGACAGGGTAGAGATCGTCCGTTGAGGCTCCCACGCCTCGCCGGGGCGGCCCGTGGGCGTGGCGTGGGCGTTGTAGGCGGACAGTGAACTCCTCGCCCCTGAACAGGGTGTCTGCGGTCATCTCCGGACTCGAACAGGCGGGCCAATGGCGTTGACGGTAATGCCGTAGCGGGGCGTAAGAGCAGGCCATTCTCAGGTCAGCCCCAGGACCGCGGCCTTGGAGGCGTTGTAGGCGTGGCGGATGAACACGTCGTGCTTGTCGGCGATCACGGCGTTGACCGAGGCGATATTGACGATCTTGCCAGCGCCGCGCTCCCGCATGCGGGCACGACGTACTTGCTGACGTGGAAGATGCCGCTGACATTGGTGTCGAAGCGAGGTCCCAGTCGGCGTCCGTGAGGGTGTCAACGCCACCGCGTACGGCCACCCCGCGTTGTTCAGGAGGATGTCAATGCGCCCGTAGGCGTCGATGACCGCCTCGACGGCGGCCCGGCAGCTGTCCTCGTCGGTGACGTCGCAGCGTCACGGCGACGGCGCGGTGCCCGGCGGCCCTGATCCCGCCTTGAGGGCCTCCAGGCGCTCGAGACGCCGGGCGAGCAGCGCGACGTCGGCGCCGTGCTCGGCGTGAGGCGCGGGCGGCGTCGGCGCCGAGCCCCGAGCTCGCCCCTGACGACGACGGCGACCTTCCCGCTGAGGTCAGCAAAGTGCCTGCTCATGGTAGTGCTCATGGTGGTGTCCTCTCCTGCGGCTCCTCATCCTGGCCTGTGGCAACGTCCCTGCCACAAGACGACGGGCAGGGGCGCGCTGGTCCATGGTGCCGGGACGACCGGGGCTGGCAGGGACCAAGAACCCGCCTCGTGCCCTGGGTCCGGGACCTGACCTGGGCCACCACCACGGGCTCACGCCCCGCGCCGCCTCCCGGGCCGGGGCACCTCTGTCCCGGGGCCGCTGCGACCCTCACGCCTCGCCGCCTCGCCGCCCGTCCCTGGGGCGTCCCGCCGCCCTGTACCGGGCGAGGACAGAAGGTTATGCACGGCCCCGACGGGGCTTGGTACCCGGTTCTGTCGCAATCTGAGGATCAGAGCCGGGCCCACACTGTTTTCATCTTTGTGCGTTCAATGTCCACGCAGGTCAGGAGCCTGGACCTCGACACGGTCGAGGGTGGCCCTCGTTCTGATCCCTCGATTGCGACACGCGCACGAACCGGTCCAGCAGACAGGCGGCAGGTTATCCAACACGCCGCATAAGGACATCCGGGCCCGCGCCACGAGAACCCGATAGGCACCCTACCGTCCGGGCCCGCGCCACAAAGGCAAGGGATCTCCGTCCCGCAGTTAGTCTCGCCCTACTCACGCGCTAATTACCATAGCGCGAACAGTGACAGAAAGCGCGTCGCAGGGACGGGGTGGTCCTGACCGCCAAGGCAGACCAGCACGCCCTGGATCTGGGTCTTAATGCCCTATGGCGGGTGCGGGTGCTCCTGACCGGCCGGGCGGCGCGGTTCACGGCCGACCACCAGCGTCTTAATGCACTACGGTGCGGGGGTGCTCCCTGACCTGACCGACCTCCGGGTCGGCATGCGAGATCCACGCCCGATCGTAATGCACCAGCGGTGCGGGTGCTCCTGGACGGGACGTCCGATGGATGAACTCACGTCGTCCCTGCCAGTTGTTGTCTTAATGCACGCGGTGCGGGAAGCTCCTGACTGCTCTGGGAGGCGCGTGGTTGCTAACGTTTCCAGGGGGCTGGATCGCCACCGGCGCGGGGCCCCTTCCGGAGGTGGTTGGAGCACCCCATTTCTACCACCTTTCGTTGGTATGGCGCCACTCGCCACCGACGGCCCCGGGACGGATCCGGCGCCGGCTTTCGGACGAGACCATGCGGAAAGTGGCGGTCGGAAGGGTGTCCGCACCACACTGATGGTGACCAAGACCACAGATTCGGTCGGCCTCGACGCGAGCACCCGCGCGCGCGCCCTCCCTCGCCAGGATCCCGGCGCAGGCCATTACCGTCGTCGAGCGCGAGCACCGCGCTGTAGACCTTCCGCCCGCGCACAGTGACACGCATCTTCCCGTGCTGACCTGCCGGCGAACGGGGCACCTTCCTGCACAGGATGCGCACAACAAGACGGGCCACGTCATTGGGCTCCTCGGCAAGGCAGCACCAGAACAAGAACGAGACCGGGAACCTACACTGGTCCGCAGAGAAGATAGCAGAGGAGCCCTTCCGCATACGACCCAAAGACGACGTCCCGGATACCGCCTCGCGCTGGTCCCAGTCCCGCCCCACGAACAAAATGGCAGCACGCGCTCTACCCACACCACAGCACAACCAGGAGTACACCCTGACTACTACAACCAGATCAGCGTTCCGTTCACGCACGTACGTGATCGCGTCCTTGAGCGGTGCTTGCGCCACAGACGCCCGTTCTCGCGACGAACAAAGTGCCGTTCTCCAGCACAAACAGAGCACCATGTCTCCCGCGAGCAAGTTGCGTACCTGCTCGCGAGTGCGAGCGAAGGCGGGAGGGGTGAGCGCCGGGCGTCCCTCGGGTCACACGCGCAGCCCCAGGCCCCTCGCGCGGGAGGTCGCCCCGCGGAGAGCACCGCGATGGAACTGCCCACGCCAGCCTCCCCTCCAGCAGCAGCTCCGGGAATCGGGCCAGGATCACAGCAGGCTGCCGATCCTCCTCCCACGACCCGGCGCCCCCACAGGCCCATACATGGGCCGCGAGCTGACAGCTGCGTCAGCAATGTCCTCCAGCAGCTCGCTGGGCCGCAGAAGCCCTCGAAGCGGTCCTGGCTGACCACCTCCAGCAGAGCGCAGGCCCACGTCCTCCGGCAGGCTGTTGGTCAGCGCCATGGAAAGTCCGTGTGAGCAGGCCGGAACGTCGGGTAGGCTCCTGACCAGCCGCTCCTCCCAGTCCACCGCGCAGCCGCTCGTCGAAGTCCCCAGAGCCCCGGTAGTGGCTCGGCGGCCGCCTGCACGTCCACGCCGACCTCCCCGGCCCAGGTCGGCCACACAGCTCAAAGGCCTGCACTCCCTGGCGGGCGCTCATCCGCTGGAGCCTCGACCCGAGACCATGGTGCCTTTGGTCCACGTCCTGACGTACCGGGTGCAGGCCAGTGCGGGCGGAATCCGATAAAGCGAAGGCGGGTGCGGGTGAAGGAGGAGGGCGCGCAGGAGGCGGAGGGAGACGCTCATGCACCCGCCCACGGTCTTACGGCCCTCGTCGTCGTGAGTTCCCCACGGCAGACGGCACCCTGTGCCACCGCCCTGTGGCACCACGCCGCCTCAGGGCCGTTACCCTGACAAGGTACTACCGACCAAAGAGGTGCCTCGTGACCAGCGAGAACACCGCGACTCACCGACGTCGCCACTTCGCCGCCCTTACGATGCGCGCCTGCGACTGCATGACCAGGCTGCCCAGGCCGCCGAGCCCTGTGGGACCCGGACGGCCTCCGGCATCCTGCGCACCGCCGGCGCCCACGCAGCTGGACGAGCTACCCCCGGCATCACCGACGAGGGTACGGCACGACGGACCTGGGGGCGCGGACCAGCCCGCCAGCTACGGCGTCGAGCCCGAGATCTCAGCCGTGGCGCTGGCCGCCAAAGGGCATTACGGCACCCTTCCCCATCAGGCCCCACTTTCTGCCGGTGGCTGGACCTGGCAAGGACGATTATCGTGCCCAGGCCAAGACCGGCACCGGCAAGACCTGGGCCCGGCATCCCGCTGCCTCATGGACTGCGGGCCCCAGGGGAGGGCTGACGCCGACCCGCCGCCCGGCTCCCCAGGTGCGCTCGTATCGACACGCAGACGAGCTCGCCGAGCAGGTGTGGCCGAGGAGCTGTCCATGGCGGCGGGCGGCGCGGTGCGCGATTGTCCCGGGTCACGCGCGCGCCTACGAGCCTCAGATCAGGAGCCCTCGCCGAGGGCACCAGCGGGTGCCGTGGGCACCCGCGCGGGTCACCGACCCTCATGAACCGGGGCCGTGGACCTGGCCCACGCGACCACGGTGGTCCTGGACGGGCCGACGAGATGCTGGACCTGGGCATCACGCCCGACGTGGAGAGGATCACCGCCGCACCCCGCACCGACCGCCCAGACCATGCTCTGCGAAGCGCCATGCCCGCGAGCGGTCGCCTGGCCCTGCGCCGCCATCATGACCGCCCACCCACATCCGGCGCCCAGGACCCCGGCGACGAGGGCATGACGCTGACCACCCAGCAAGGTGGTCTACCGTACGCACTCCTTGAACAAGGTGGGTCCTCTCCGGATCCTCCAGCAGGCCACCGGCCGGGCGTGATCACCATTATCTTCGCGCGCACCAGAGCGCACCGCCGACCAGCGTCGCCCAGGACCTGGGCGCACGGGCTTTCGCCACCCGCCCCGCACGACCTGCGTCGCTCGCTGTTTGAGCAGCGCCCTGCGCACTCCCCGCAAGGGCAAGGTGGACGTGCCCGTGGCCACCGACGCCGCGCGCTTGGGATCGACGTCACGACGACGTCACCCGCGTCAGTGACTGCAGTGCCCGGGGACGAGAAGATCTACGTCCACCGCATCAGCGCACTGGGATGCGCCGCACTCGGGCACCGCCGTGACCTTCGTGGACTGGGGACGACATCGCGGCGCCTCATCGCCAAGGGCCCTGGGCCTGCCGATGGAGTGAGCCGCGAGAACGCTACACACCAGCTCACCCCACACCGACCTGGCGCGATCCCCAGGACGTCACCGGCACCCTGCCCGCCCCAGCGGACTCCTGGAAGCCTGGCGGCCGAGGAGACTCAGGACCTGGGGGAGACCGGACAGCAGCACGGCCACGGCCGCAGGGACTATGAGGAGCCATGATGACGCCGGGGGCACCCATAGCGCATGATCGCACCGGGCCGTCCTGCCCCGCGCGGCTCTCCTGCACGCCCGGGCCACCGGGGACCGTCCGCGCCGTAAGCGCAGGCAGCGCGCGGGCAAGCGTGAGATCCGGCGTGGCGAGTGAGCGCGTCGGCAGAGCCCGAGCTAGAGCAGGCCTGGCCCCTTTGCGCGCGCGACGGGGTACGTGGGCGGACCGCGCTCGACCCAGGCTCGGGTCAGCCCGGAGGTCCAGGTGGTCCGCCGCGCGCTCGGTTCCAGAAGCAGCGCCGCGCCGAGGGAGCAGCTGGCGGGCCGCCACGCTCGGCTCAGAAGGTCTCCCGATGCTGAGGCGGTCATGCGCGTCGCCGATCATCTGCACGGCAAATGGCGAAGCAGCATGGAGCCGAAGATGCGGGTGAGCACCGGGATGCAGGACTCCAGCACCCGGTGCAGGGTCAGGAGGGCCCGCAGCGTGGCCCAGATGACCACGTGGGTCGGGACGGTCGCCACCGTGACGCTGACCCAGCCGACCACCGTGGCGCGGGCCGACCTCCACGGCCACCATGGAGGCCACTGATCGCACCCGGCCCGGCCAGCAGCGAGGTGCCCAGTGACCACGGGCGCACGCTGGCGGTCGCGTTGGGGTCCAGGGCCCTCGTCCGCCTTGACAGTCAGCAGCTCCAGGGCCACCCAGCAGGAGCAGCAGGCCGCCGGAGATCTGCAGTGGCGGGCACGGAGATCGAACTTCAGGATCGAAGCGCGAAGAAGGTGAAGACCAGGATGACGGAGAAGGACATGGCAGGTGGCCTGGGCCGCGGGATCCTGGGCCCTGCCTCGGGCGCTCTCGCCCGCCTCGTCAGCTGACAGGAAGATCGGGACCGCCCAGCGGGTCCTGGACGACCAGGATCGCGTGAAGGACGTGGCGAGGAGGGCGAGGTTTGACGGCGTGCCGAGCATGGGCGGGGCGGGACCGCTTTCTGTGCGGGGTGTTCCTGGACAGCGTGCGGGGACGGTACGGTCCGCGCCCGGCTCACCCAGGCTGCAGGATCCCGCCCGCCCTGACCTGGGCCGACCGAATCCACCGGCGTCCAGTGCCCCAGAACCACCGACGCCCGGCGCCTCGGTCCGCCGGGTGTCCGGCGCCTCCAGTCCGCCGCGACCAGCGCCCAGGCGCCCCTCGGCCACGATCTGGCTCCAGGAGGGCGGGGCATGAGGGTTCTCGGGCGGCTGGGCACCGCTGCCGTGGTGGTCCGAGCTGCCCGGCTCAGTGCCCCAGGCGCCGGGCCAGGCGGTGGGCGGCCCTCGCGCTGGGCGGGCCCGGTGGTCGCGTGGGTCAGATCCTCCAGGGCGGCCAGGCCGCTTTCGGCCAGCGCGGCGGGCGAAGGTCTCGTCGGGCAATGGCGCCGGCGCTGCCGCGTGGCGTGCCCGTGGTGGGCGTACCGGCACCCCTCCGGCGAGCGCAGCACGAGCACGCACTGCCCGACGGTCCAGGGCAGTGGTAGCGGACATGTGAGGGGCGAGGCTGGTGGCCAGGGGCCCGGGCGGGCGCGGCGGAGCGGTCGGGGAAGAGGATCCGGCTGCCGCAGGGCGTCCGGCAATGTGCGGGCGTCCGATCGTCACCGCCCCACCGGCCTGGTCCAGCACGTCCTGCCAGGTGACAGCGTAGTCCTCGGCCAGGAAGTCGCTCGACCCGCGTCCCGGGCCCGGGTGGCGCGTGAGGCAGTGGACCGGGCGAGACCGGACCAGGTCGCCGGCGTGGGCCGAAACAGAGCAGGCCAGAGGTGGAGCACTGCCCCAGCCGCGCAGAGATCTCGGTGCCGCGCAGGAGGGTGACGCCGGTGGGCCCGACGGCGGCCGCGGCCTCAGCCTCCAGCCGTCCGGTGGTGCTGCTGGTCCGTCAGACCGACCAGACGTCCAGAGCCCCGCCCGGGCGGCTGCAGGCCATGAGCCTCGGCCGGGGGTGTCGGTGCCGTCCGGCAGGAGGAGTGGTGTCAATGCGCGCGGCCACGGGTCTGCGACGGCGCCGGTCCGGCGTCCCGGTGGGCTGCGTCCAGCCCGGCCGCCAGCCCGACGCCCAGCTGACCAGCGGTGCCCAGGGCTGCGCACCCCGGCGCTCGCCAACTGGCTCCGCACGGTCGGGCCCGAGCTACTGCCCCGCCAGCCGCTGGCGCCCCGGGGTACCCTCGAGTGCGCGTCCTGCACCCTGGCACCGTCCGGGTGGCGAGCCGCCTGGCGACGGGCCATCGCGCTGGTTCATGGAGGCCGCCGCGCTCACCCGGCGTGCAGGTGGTGGCGGTGGTCTCCGCCCGCCCTGCGCACGCCGCCGCCTTCGCCCGCCGAGCATGATCCAGGGCCTCCTACGCCACCGTCCCCAGCGCTGCTGGCGGCCCAGGCCCACTTTGCACTGCGACCCTGGTCTCCGCCGGGCGGCCCCAACGTCCTCCACGCCGGCAGGCTGTGCCGCTGCCTGGAGGCCGGGCTTCCACGTGCCGGTGGAGCGCTCGTCGACTGCGCCCCGGCTCAGGCTCTGGGCCATGGTCGCCGCGGGCAGGGCGGCCGACCGCTTCCTCGCTGGAGCGCTGGGTACCCGCCTTCCGAGCCGTGGCGGCGCTGCGGTGAGGTCCTGGCCAGCGGGGAAGCCGCGCAGGGTGCACCCGCCCCGCGCTGCAGGGCAGTTCTCCAGCCGGATGGAGGTTTACTGCGGCGGGGCTGCCTGCGGCCCTCGACCCGGCCGCAGGCGGCTCCCTCGTGGACCTGGGGTCTACGTGGGCCTGGCGACCACCATGTCAGGTCGCCCACGCGCGTTCACCGCCAGCGCCCAGCTGGCTGGACAGCGCGGACTCTGGCCGCGCACCGTCAGTCCTGGACTACGGACGACGGCGCCTGCAAACCGGCTGCAGTGACCTGCCTGCGCTCGAGACCTCCCCGCCAGTCCGTGCCATCGGTCCTGACCGGGGACGCCACGCGCTGATAGTGGACGACTCAGCAGTGTGCTGGCGGCTGACCACCCTGAGCGCGGCCAGGCCGTGCCCGCACGCCGCAGGCCGGACCGACGGGCGCGCGTCTGCCGGGAGCGGTGACGTCACCCGGCGCGGCGCGTGCGGCAGGTGGAGCGACGCGGGCCGGTCCTGGCCCTATTGAGCTGGCGGAGGTGTGCGCTGGGCGCCGGGGAGCGGAGTCCGCCTCGCGTCCCTGAGCAGACCCGGTGCGCACCGTCGAGATCCTCACCGAGGCCCGCACCAGTGCGGCATTGTCCTGACCGGTGACCGGGCACCTGAGCCTCGTCCCGGCGTAATCCGCAGCAGGGGCGGCCGGGCGCCACCAGGGCCGCATCGCGCCCGCTATCTCACGGTAGTCACGCAGACCAGGGCCGGGCGCGTCCCGACCACCCCGACCACCAAGCGCCGCACCGCAGCTCAGACCTCCTGGACCTCGAGCGTCGCCCAGGCTAACCTCCACGTCGCGACAACGACCCGTCGCTCCGCCCCTGTCCCTGGTCGGCACGGTCGCCGTGACCACGTGGTCCTGACCGCCTGCTCCGTCCGGCAGCTAGCTCGCCCACCCCCACGTCCCCGGCCACCGTTCGTCCCCCACTCGGCGGCCCTCCTCCATGCCTAGCTTCGCCCCGGGCACCGGGTCGGGGCGGACGACGACGTCTTCCCTGGGTCGTCAACCACCTGCGGGGTCGACCACGATCACCGCCGCGCCCACCAGGTCGTGGTCATCGCCCCGGCCTCGCTGGACGCGGTCCTGACCCTGGGCACCGTGCCGGTGGGCGCGGCCGCCGACGGGCCGAGACCGTCCCCGAGTACCCGCCAGTGCGCTTGACGCCCAGGCGACCAGCTGGGCGCCGTCACCAACCCGCCGGCACTATCCGGCCCAGCCCAGGCCGTCACCGACCTGCGCCCCGACCTGGTCCTCGTGAGCGCGGACGCCCAGGACGCCAACTCCCTCTACCGAGATGTCCGAGGTCGCCGCCACCGTCGCCGTCCAGGGCACTGGACCGGTCCCGAAGCAGGACCTCCTGCTGGTGGCTCGACGCGCTGAGCAGGACCAGTCCGCCTAGACCTGGCTGGAGACCTACTTCACGCCGACGCCAGGGCGGCCAGCCAGCTGGCTCCCCACCGCTCCCTGCTGAGCCTGGTCAACGGGCACACCTGCACGTCTCGGCTGCCTCGCTGGCCGGGTCGGTCCTGGCGGACATGGGCGTGGCCCGCTGGCCCCAGGCCTCACCGACACCGCCTCCCAGGAGCCCACCCCGACGACCTGGGCCAGACCGACGCCGACTGATCCTTCTACGCTGCCCGCGGCGGGCGCGCCAATGAGCTCACCGGCATGCAGGTGGTCGTCCCGGCGCGGCCAGCGAACCAGGCCGTCCAGGGTCCAGGAGGACCTTCTTCCTCAACCCGCGACGGCGGCACGCGGTCCTGAACCAGGTCTCCTCCAGTCTCCGGTAAGACTTGCCTCGGCGTCCGCACCCACCAGCTGGCGGGAAGGGCACCCCTAGGTCCCGGGTCACCGACGCCGCCCGCGGTGCCACCGGCGGCGGGGAAGGGCCAGCCCCGGTGGCGACCAGGGCCACCAGCTGACGCACCTACCGGCGGCGGGGCAGGGGACGATGAATGGGCCCACGGGCGATCGATGCTTTCCTCTCGCAGCGCCGCCTCCGGCACCGGCACCCAGCCAGTCCTGGCCCATTGCGCAGCAAACGCTCCGCCCAGCCCGCCAGCCAGGCCTTCCGGGACTTTCATGGTCTGGCTGTGCCGCGCGCCCGAGGGCCGCCGCCGACGACCTGCGCCCTGTCCCAGGTCGCCTGGGCCGCCCTGGCGCCTCCTGAGCGCGTGCCTGGGGGCTCTCCCGGTGAGCGCCCGGTCCCTGCTCCGCAGAGCGCTCAAGGTGCGCAACAACGACTGCGACTACCGCTCTGGCACAGCGCCCTTTCTGCGCACCTGGCCGGCACAGGGACGGACTTTCAGAGCCGACGCGGGTCCTGGTCACTGGAGCCGCTGACTGCACCGGGCACCCCGGTTGCCGGGACACGCCTCCCACGAGGCGGTCCTCTACGTCCGCTGGGCGTCGCGCTCCAGTGAGGAGTTCTGCGCCGACGCTACAGGGAGCGCTGTGGTGGTACGCATCCGTGGAGGAGGTGGAGGCCTCCACCGGCATCCGCCGCGCCCACGTCGACACTCCTGCCCGACGCCCCGCCAGTGACGCGCCGATGCGGCGTCCAGCTGCGCGTCATCGCCGAGGCCGACGAGAACGTCACCGCCGCCTGGTGAACACCACCCGGCGTGCGGGCTTGGCCACCGACCAGGCGCCACCGGGCCGACGCCCGCCTGGCGGAGGGCCGCCAGCGAGCTGCGCTGCGGGTCAAGGACGCCTGGGAGGTGGAGCAGCTGCGCCACGCCGCGAGGTCACTTCAGGCCGGTTTTTGACGACCTCATCCGCTCCATCCCGCGCGCCGTGGCCCACCGGGCGCGGGCGACCGCGATCCTGGAGAAGCGCTTCTTTCGGGGCGGTGGCCGCCAGAGGAGGGCAACGGCTCAGCTACGCGACACCATTGCGGCTGCCGAGGACCACGCCAACACTTTCGCACTGGATCGTCCAGCGACGGCCCAGGTCCCGCCCCCGGCGAGATGGTGCTGCCGTGGACGCCGGCGCCGCGAGGTCGACTCACTACCGCCGGCGTCACCACGCACCATCGGTGGACGGGCGCTTCCGCGCAGCGGCGGGTCTGACGCGGTCCTGGAGGCCGCCGACGCGCGCTGAGCGGGCCGGGCACAGCGGGACGCTGCAGACCCGCACGCCACCGCCGCCATGGAGTCGCCCGGCACCTGTGTAACTGGGGCCTGCTGCGAGGAGTGACCGCGCCACGGACGCACCCCTGGCCCCCGAGGGCCAGTGCCACCATCGCCGCTGGGTGGTCCACGGCGCAGCCACCACCTGTCTGGACGTGCACGACTGCGCCCAGGCGCCGCCGGGAAGATGTGCGTGGACGCGCGCTGCTGGAGCCGGGACGTGCTTCTACCATTGAGCGCAGTACTTCCGCGCACGACGACCTGCGCGTGCCCGCCGAGCTGCGCGCGGTATGGCGGTACGCGGATCGAGGACGACGTCGTGGTCAACGAGGACGGCTCGAGCGCTGCTGACCGCGGGCATCCCTCGCACGGCCGACGACGTCGAGTGCCTGGGGTGAGCGGGCTGCTGTCCCAGGTTCCTGCCGCGGGGCCGCCCCCGCCACAGGGGCGGCCTCCCGCCCACGAAGCCTCCCGTCCACGGCCGCCGCGCTGGGCCCGGGAGGGCCGCAGCCCAGCGCCCAAAGGCTGGCGCGGCCGTGGTGGCACTGGCCGCGCCGACATGGACGACGCGCCTGCGCGCGCCTGCGCCTCCAGCGGCCCTTTGCGGCTGCCGGGCCGATACGTTGACCAGCGGGCCCGCTCCTCGGGCGCTCGGTGCCGTCGTCGAAGAATCACCTCGCGGTCCACGTCCGGCGCGCACCGCAGGACGCCGATCGCAGCAGCCTGTCTCACGAAGGTCCTCCTGGGCCTCAGGGCAGGTCCACCTGGGCGATGGAGCGGATCCTGCTGGGGTGCGTGAGGTCAGCGGGACACGTGATCCACTTCGGAGAAGTGCGTCGCACAAAGAAGCGGGCAGGTCCAGGTCACGGCGGGAAGAACGCCCGCAGCGCAGGTGCCTGCTGAGAGTCGAATCGGGTGGGGACACCAGCTGGCCCGCGCTCAACACGCAGCCGGGCGGACGACGCGTCGAGCTCCTGTCCGTCCTCCAGCTACGGCCGCACAGGCCCTGGGGCCACGCTCCCAGGCGTTGGAAGCGTCGGGCCGGGTTGGCGGGACTTGAGCGCCACAAAGCGCCGCAGGACGGGGCGCTAGCATGCCCAGCACGCACCAGGAGGCTCCAGGTGGGGCCCTGGGAGAAGTACAGACCAGGGCTGCTCTGCGCCCGCGCACCGCCCCGTACCCACGACGACGAAGCCCGGAGCGGGAAGCCCGCCACGAGCGGCGCGTCGAGATCCGGACCTGCACGACGTGCTTCCTGGTCTGCATGGGACCACCGTAGGCCGACCGCGGGCACGCGATCCGACGGCGGTCAGCCGCCAGGCCGAACAGCGGCGCGCCCTGCGTTATGGGTCCTGTTTCGGTGTCCGGACCCGGTCGGTAGCCTCGAGCCATGAACACCTCTGCCATCGGATGCCCCTGGAGCGCTGGGCAGGTCACGCTCGTCATAGCCGAACGCTGTGTCCCAAGGCTAGGGCTCAGCAGCTGCGCCGCAGGGACCTGGTCGAGGCAGACCGACGGCACCTGCTGTGGGGCGCCGCGCCGAAACTCGGGAAGAACCCTACAAGGTCTGCGTGGACCTGACGGCCTGCCCTTCACCTGCCCTTCTGCAGCACGCAAAGATCTGCACACCCACCATCGGCCTGCTGCACCTGTGGCGGTCGCGGGGCAGTGTCCCCTCCGGCGAGCCGTCCGACTACGCCGACATTTGGGCTGCAGGCCCGCTCGCAGCGCACGAGCGCAAAGCTACGCGCGCCGCTGGACCGCGACGCCGACCCGGCCACCGCCGCCAAAGCGCGCCAAGGCCGCCCGCCGCGCCGCCCGCCGCGAGCGCGCATCTTACCGACAGCCTGGCCAGCACTCGACCGCCGATCCTCGACCAGATCGACCGCTGGGTCACGACCAGCGAGCGGAGCACGGCCCCGCCGCCTGGCGCCCGCGATGGTCGACGCCCATGAGCGCCCGGATCGCCGCCCGCCCGCGAGCCCGCCGACCCGGGACGACGAGAGCCCCGGGCTGGCTGCGCGCACTGGCCTCCGGAGCTGGGCACCATCCACCTGCCTGCGCGCGCCTGGGCCGGCGCGAGCACCTGCCCGCCGACCCTGGGTGGCCTGCGCGCGCCGTGAGATCGGCCTGAGCGTCCTCCGAGGAGGTCCTGGCCGCCCCGGCGTCGAGGACCGGTGGGCGGTGATGGGCACGCGACTCGCGAGAGAGGCCGCGTCACGGCCCGCGACTTCTGGCTGTGCGGCACGAGCACGGGAGCGCTGCGCATCGCCCTACGCCCGCGAGGGCAGGAGCTGCCCACCACTCAGCCCGGGCACGCTGGTCCGGGCCTGCCCGCACCCCCGCCGGCTGCGGGCGCTGTCCCGGCTGAGCGGCGTCGCCCGCCCGAGCGGTCGCCGGCCGACCCCAAACGGGCGCTGAGCGTCGCCGACGCCCGCGAGGCCCTGGCGCGACGCCCGCCGCCGACCCGTGGGCGGACCGTCCGGCCTCCTCGTCGCCGGGCCGCCTGGCCGCCGACGCCGAGGGGCACCTGGCTGAGCCCGCGGAGGAGAACTGGCGACGGGCAGGGAGCGCGGACCGGGGATGCCGCCCTGCCGCTAGCTGGGTGGATCGAGCGCACCGGCGCCTGACCCTGAGCGCCGTCTGCGACGACGTCGGTCGCAGGGCCTGATCTGCCCGCAGGGCCTGTGGCCCCCTCGAGCCCGCTGACCGAGGGACTGGTGGCGCGCGTGAGCGGATCTGACGACGTCGTGCGCCGCCGCCTCGGCGTGCGCAACCGGCCACTGGCAGGCCTGCTCAGCGCCCCGTCGCCGCGACGCTCAGCGGGGCCGACGGCGCCGAGCGCGTGCTCGAGGCGGCCGCCGCACGCCGCGCCGCTCGCACCTCCATCCCCGTCGCGTCCGCGACCGCTGAAACCCTGCCTGCGCATCCGGACCCCGGTCATCGACCCCGGCCTGACCGACGTCTGACCCGCATCATGGCCCTGGACCACCCGCAGGACACGCCTCTATCGTGCGGGTCCTGCGCCCGTGGCGTCAGCGCGCCGCCGCCATGCCCTGAACCGGGCGGCAGAGCGCGCTGAGCGGCGACGACCGGGAGGAGGTCGTGGCGGTCATGGACGAGCGGGGACCGCGCCGCTTCTCGCCCTGCGACGAGCGCTGGGCCGCCTGCATCCGGCGATTCGCAGCGGCCGGCGCCGCCCGCCCGCCTCGGTGGAGGGACGGCGACGCCCAGGAGCGCGCCGATCACCTCGCCCGCCTGCGCCGCACCGACCTCGACGCCGCCCGCGCCCTCCTGGGCCGACGGCGCCTGGCGGCTCAAAGGCGAGGGCGCCCGGAGCGCGCAGCAGATCCGCGATCGCCCTGGCCATCGGGCTGGGCCCGGCCGACGAGCAGATCCTGGAGGAGCGCCTGGACGACCGCGCCGAGGCCGTGCGTGCCGGGCCGCCGAGCTCTGAGCCGCCTGCCCTCCTCCGCCCTCACCGCCCGCGCCGAGGCCCTGGCCGAGCGGCACGTCGTCGTCACCCGGCGCGCCCCTGCGGGGCCCGACGGTCGAGCCGCACGACATCGAGATGACCGACGCCCTGGTCCGCGACCGCGCCTCCCGCCAAGGCTCACCGACCTCCACCTCGCTGGCGCGCCTGGAGGAGTGATCGCCCGCATCCCCACCTGGCGGTGGCCGGACCGTGGGGATCCCGCCGCCGAGCTGGCGGGGCGCGCACCCGCTGCGACGGGCAGAAGGTGAACTGCTCGTCCCACTGGTCCGGGCCGCCACCACCTCGCGCGACGGCGAGCCCGCCGCCGCCCTCGCGGTTACCTCAACTCTTCCCCGCCCCCGCCCGGCCTGAGAAATCTGGCCTGCCTCGACGAAGCCGCGACCGCGAGGCCTCCACCGGCTCATCGCCAAGCGCTGCAGCGCCGTCGTCACCTGCACCCTCAGCTGGCCGTCCGGAAGCTCGCCACCGAGCAGTCCCGGATCTTCGCCCGCCCCTTCGATCGCCGTGACCAGGCCGGGCCTCGTGGCCATCTCCGACTCCTGGTGGTGGGGCGTGCTGCCCGCGCGCTGCGCGCCTGAAGCCCTCGACGAGGTCCTCGACATTCTGCGCGCCCCGCCCGGCACCCTGAGCGACCTGCGCGCGCAGACCGTCATCACCGCCCTCGAGCTGCGCCGCGAGCTGCTCGAGCCGACCGACTTTCGAACCGACCAGGAGGCATCGACCACCTGCAGACACCGCCGCCGCCGGGATGACACCACGGGACATCCTGCGCCCCCACGTGCCGAGCAGCGCTACGCCGACGAGCTCGCCGCCCTGGAAGCGCCAGGTGATGAGCGCACCCGGACCCTGGCAGACGGAGGCTCACCTGGGCGCGGTGGTGACCACCCTCATGGGCGGCACCCCTGGGGGACGGCACCGTCATCACCCCTAGCACGTGAGGCCGCCGCCTCATGGAGATCGCAGGTGGCCACCTTGGCTCGGCGGGCGCGGCTGCATGCTCGGGTGCCCGGCACGCCAAGTCCTGGGTCAGCAGAGGCACCTGGCCGCAGCGAGTCTGCGGCACCTCCACCCTGCTGGTGCAGGGGCCGGCCGGGCACCGCCCGAGGAGGCCGTGCGCTACGCTGGAACTACGCCTGGCTCCTGGCGCAGGGCCCCTCCGTGAGGCGGTCCCCTCCCTCGCATCATGGAGGCCACGGGCTCCGCAAGGCGCATCGCCCGCGCCGAGGACGCTCACGCGCCTCCGGACGTCCAGGATGCCCTCATTACTGCGTGCAGCGAGAAGACGCTGCCGGTGCCGAGGCGGGCACGGAGGCCCGGTGCCCACAGCGGCTTCAGCCTCAGCTGCTACTCGCCAACGACCGTGCACCAGTCAACGACCTCTCCTCGGCGCCGCGGCGCTTTGCCGCTACGCAACGGTCCTGCCGCCTGCCAGCCACCGCCGAGGAGGAGGTGCGGATCGTGGCCCGCTGTGAGAGGACCTGGGCACGTCCTCCGGCTGCCGCCCGCCCAGGGCGCCCTGAGGTGAGATCCGCCGGGTGGTGCACGGTCTTCCGCGAGCCGCGCCAGGTGACGGAGGACGGCCTGACCAGCCTGAAGTCGCCGTCAGGCACGGTCCACGGCGGAGGCGAGATCTCCGTGGCGCACCAACGGGCTGGCCACGAGTGCGCACTTCGGCGACGGCGTGCTGCAGCCCCGCGGACGTGGGCGCGCTGATCCTGGAGCGCCGTGGTGAGCGACCCGGTGGCCGACCGCGTAGACAGTCGGAGCACCTGGAGACGGGTGCGTGAGCGCCGCGACTCGATGACTTCTGCCGGCTCGCCTGCGAGGTGACGGCGTGACCGGCGACACCCTGGCGCCCGGTGGCGTGACAGCGCCAGCGGCCAGCGCGACGGCGCCCGGTGACACGACTGGGCCCTGCGCGCACTCGCCAGGCGGCGCTGGGCGGCCGCAGTGGCTCCCCGACGCGCCGAGTGCGTGGGTCCTGGGGATCCGAGCACCACGGCCCGGGCTCCAGCCGGGCCGCGTGGTGGGGCGCTGGATGACTACCAGCCCGACTGCGTGCTCGTGAGGGGCCCCGCCGGCGCCGACGGACCTCACTGAGCGGGTGGGGCCGCAGATGGCGCACGCCGGTGGCACTGCTGGCCTGGCAGACCGACGCCCCGGTCACTCGGCCTCTGGCCCATGCGCGGTGTTCCTCCCGAGGCGGCCCTGTCCCGTGGCGGTCGCCCACGGGGTGAGGGCCCAGTCATGGACCCGCCACCGCCCGTGCGGCCGCGCCGAGCTGACAGGACGGAGGAGTGAGGACCGCGCCCCTGGCGGTGCCGCGGCAGCCGACGGGCGAGCGGTCCCAGGATCCGCGGTCTGGGAGCCCGCGGCCACCGACAATGGCAGCGTGCCAGGGCGCAGAGGCGCCGAGGCAGCTAGTCACGCGTAGCAGGCCGCAAGCACGTGACACGGCCTCCGAGCTTTGCCGGCAGGACCGCCAGCCCACGAGCCGCCAGCTGAGCCACCAGCCGACGAGCCACCGGGCGACGGGCCGCCCGACGGCCCGTCAGCCGCGGGCACCCCGGCCTGAGCCCTGGACACAGGGTGAGGACCGACCCCATTGCCGAGCTGGCGGCGCCTGGCCGGGCACGAGGGACCCGGAGGCCCGGTGAGGAGGACACCATCGAGCTGCGCCTGGCCAGACCCTGACGCCTTGGACCGAGGCCATGCCTGAAGCTGCGCCGAGGCGCCTGGAGTCCGACCCAGCACACACCCGCCCGTAAGGAGGCCCACATGCGCCGGTCCCGCGGGCGGCCAGGCGGGCCGGCTACACAGCGTATCGCCGTAGTCTGCGGTGCCTGGCACGCGCCCGGCCGGGCGGGCCTCCCAAGTTGCGAGTGGAGGACGACGCTGCCTCGGGTGATGCGCAGGTCAGAACGCGCGCCACCATGGGTGCGGGACACCGCCGCTGCCTGGCCACGCGCTCCGGCTACGGCGCGTACTCTAGCGGCTCGGCACGCTCACCTGCCCGTTCACTGCCCCCGCAGCCCCGTCATCCCGCTGGTTGACCCCTGGTGGCGCCCCTGCGCTGCCGCCAGGGACACGCCGAAATCTCCTCAGCCCGCACCATCGAGGCCGCCCGCCTGGCCCAGGCTGGCGGCCGTGCGCGGTCGTCCCTGCCCGCGCACGACCGGGCTGGGGAGGCGGTCACCGCCGAGTCAGCAGCGAGGCAGGTGCCACGCCGGGCCGCCTGGCTACCCGCCGAGGTCCTCGTCGGCGAGGCCCTGGGGTGGTGCCTGAGGACGCACGAGGCGGTGCCCTCGGGCCGCGGGACCTGCGCTCCAGGGGCGGGAGCCTGCCTGCCTCCCCTAGACGCGCCTCGCCCAGGAAGCTCCGCTGGACCTGCGCAGGCCCCTGGACCTGGAGCGGTCCCGGTTCCTGTGCCGGATAGGCATCCTGGGCGTGGACTGAGGCGGAGCTGGCAGCAGGCCTCCTCCAAGGGTGCCTTTCAAGGGAGGTGTGGTCTCTGGGTGCGCAGAGCTGTCAATGTGGAGGTCATTGGGCGGCCTGCGTTTCCGGCAACACGGTCGCCGAGGCCGCGGCAACGCCCTCCTGGCGGACCTCGACCTCAACTGCCGCAGGTCACCCAGGCCGTGGAGGAGGCGCTGGCGCCGACCTGACAAGCGTCGCGCCCGCGAGCTGCTGCGGATCCTGGACGACCAGGCTCGCTGCAGTGAGTCCGACATCACCCAATTTGCTGACCTCCTGCCGGCGCTGGCCCGCGCCCAGCGCTACGGACGCGCGCGGCGCCGACGCCTCCAAGCCTGGCGGCGGTGACCTGAGCCGTCCTGGTGCGCGCCTGTGCTGGGCTCCCCGCCGCCGACGGCGACGTGGACCAGCAAATTGGCCGCGCAGAGGACGCCCGGCGATCGGCGAGGTCCAGGGCGGTCACCTGGCCTGCTGGACAGCAGCGCAGACCGTGCGTGAGACCTCGCGGTGCGCTCGCACGGGCAATTGCCTGCCGATCCTGGCGTGGGACGTCTGACCCGCCTGCTCCCGCGAACGCCGGTCACCTGGAGGCGCGCCGCACGCCGCCGCCACCTCGGCACGGGCTGACACCGGGCACGAGCCCCACAGAGCAGGCCGAGTGGATCGAGGGCTTCCTCCGGGAGAGATCCTGCTGCTGAGCCACGACAGCTAAGCCGGATCCCTGGACCAGTGGGTACGGCGCATCGGGGACCCGGGGCCTTCGTGGACGTCCTGCCGGCCCTGCGGAGAAGCTCTTCAGCAGCACGGCACTGGCTCCAGTGACCTGGCCGACAGCGTCGCCACCCTGGGTGGGGACGTGAGGAGCCCGAGACACTGCGTGGACGGCCGCTGACGCCGGACCCGATCACTCGAGACCGTGAGCACCATCCTGCAGGAGACTCGCGACCAGCAGCGCGACGACGTCCGGCAGGGCGCCAGCACACACAGAGGCGAGCCCGAGGAGATCGAGCCCATCGCCGAGCAGCGGTGGCGGCTGCGCTGGGGCTGGACGCCCAGGGCCGCCGCATCGCCGAGCTCGCCAGCAGGCGGGGCTGGACCAGGCCCTGAGGACTGTTGCACGACGAGGAGGCGCGAGCGTGCCCAGGGCCGTAGGGGCCCGCGGCATGGCCCTGGGCGAGTCCTCCCCGCGGGTGGCCCACTGGCTGGGTGACATCCGCACCACTTCCTCACCCGGGTGGTCCAGGTCACGCAGGTGAGCGCCCTGAGCGCTTTCGGCCTGACTCCCATGTTGCTGGAGCTGGAGGTCCTGGAGATGGTGGAGCCGGACATCCACCTGGCGGCCACCCTGGCCAGCCTGTCGTGGCGGTCCCGGGAGCAGTCAAGCCACCGCCCGGGCCGTGGTGCCAAAGGCTCAGCGCAGGTGGAGAGCGGGCTCGCGAGCAGCCTGCAGGGCGGTCCCAGGCGCCCTGGACCGCGCACGCGCACCTCCGCCCCTGCCCTGGCGGATATCAACTGGGGCCGGACGATCACCGCGAACCTGAAGAACTACGTCCCGGAGCTGGGCACGGTCATCCCTGAGCGGATCATCGGGTACGGCCGACGCCACCAGGGCATCCAGCGGAGTTCACCATCTGCCTGGACCAGTCCGGCCCATGGCGACCTCGGTGGTGTACGCCTCCATCCTGGCCGCCGTCATGTCCACGATCCGCCTGCAGCGCACCACGCTGGCTGGCCTACGACACGGCGGTCATCGACCTGACGCCCCTGCTCTCACGGACCCGGTGGACGTCACTTCGGCACCCAGCTCGGCGGGGGCACGACACCACGCCCGCCCTGGAGTACTGCCAGCAGACGATTACCAGGCCCGCGGACCGGTCCTCATCCTCGATTAGCGACCCCTGACGCCCACCCGGAGCGCATGCTGGAGCGCCTGGCCCAGGTGGGAGGGCCAGCGCACCAAGGTGGTGGTGCTCCTGGCGCTGAGCGACGACGGCGCCCCTTCTACAACCACGACGTCGCTAGCGCCTGGCCCAGATGGGGATCCCGGCCTTTCGGTCACGCCGACGCCTTCCCCGAGCTCCTCGGCAGCGGCCGTCCAGGGGACGACCTACCCACTGGGCCGACGAGCAGGCCGCCCACAACCAGAGACCCGCCCACATCCTCCCACCTCCTCCCTCGCGAGAACGGTACTCATTGCTCGCGAGAACGGTACTGTCTGCCGTGAGAACGGTAATTTTATTTCTCGTGAGAACGGGGGTTGTCCGGAGCGTTGGCACGTGCGGCCCCAGATCGCACTAGGCCTGCAGCCAGCGCCCAGGGCCGGGCCTGCACTGCCGTCATTACCACCGTGTCATGCTCGTCACCACAGGCACCCTGGGGCAGGCCTGCACCCCTGCCAGCGCCCTGCTGCACCCCTGGGGCAACCTTGGCGGCACCCCCTGGCAGGCCAGTACCCTGCCTGCACCCCGGCACCCAGGGGCACTGCATCCCTACCAGCGCCCTGCACCAAGCGCGCGCGGCCGACCCAGGCGCACAGGCGCTCGTGCTCGGCGGTTGCCCTGGTGGACCTCGATCTGGAAGGTCGAGTGCCCAATGCTGCACCGCAAGTAAGCTCGGCGACTTGCACTCCTGGAGGGCGTGCAGGATCTCGGAGGCGTGCCCGTCACGCAGGCACTCGTCACGCACGGCGACGTGGGCGGTGAGCACGGGCAGCCCGGAGGCGACCTGGGTGACGTGCAGGTCGTGGACGGCCTCGACGTGGTCCAGGGCCAGCATGTGACGGCAGCACCTCGGCCACGTCCAGCCCGTCGGGGGACTCCTCCATGAGGACCCGCCCCGCCGAGCGCAGCAGCACCAGCGCGCGCGGCACATGAGGGCGGCACTGGCCAGGGAGGCGACGGCGTCGGCCTGCTCCCAGCCAGTGGTCCACACCACCACCGCGGCCATGGCCATGACGCCCACGCCGCCCAGGGCGTCACTGGTCACACCTCCAGGAAGGCGGCACGCATGTTGGGGCTGGTGCCCGCGGCCAGGGACCAGCAAAGGAGACTACGTTGGCCTGCCAGGCCGACCACGCCCATGACCAGTACGCAAGCGCGGCGACGTCGGGCGGGTCGAACAGCAGGACGGCCCGCACTCCCACGCTCGGGCCGACGACGCCGAGCATCCCGGCCTGGAGGGCGGCGCCGATCACCTCCGGCCCGGCGCAGCAGGTGCGCTGGTCAGGTGGCCGGGCGGGGTGGCCAGGGTGGGCGGCGGTGAGCGCCGATGGCGGGCCGGCGACGTCGGTGAGCATGTGCCCGGCGTCGAGGCCAGCAAGGCCAGGAGCTGGCGATCAGGCGGTGACGACCTCGCCACGAGGACCAGGACACGTCAGCCCCAGCGCTGACGGGCGTGGGCGGGAGCGGGAGGCGGCCAGGGTCCCTGCGACCTGTGCGAGTGGAGTGCCGGCTGCTCGTAAAACACCCTCGTCACGGCCGACAGCACGGCTCCGCCCCGAGCGCCGCTGTCCGGCGCCGTCGCGGTGGTACCGCGCAGTCCGGGCCCTCTGCCGGGGACACCGGGGACGCTAAGACAGCTGAGCACGGCGTGCCGGGCTCCACCCGTGGGAACGGGCCGACCGGCCTGCGATCAGCTCAGGTCCCAGCAGCACCTGGGCGGCGTCCAGCAGGGCACCAAGATGCCTGCGGGCGGGCCAGGTGGCCGACCGAGGTCCGCCCGGCGTGGCTGAAGTGGCGACCAGGCCCGCGCGTCCCGCAGTACGCCCAGGTGCCGGGAGACCGTGGACTCGCCCAGGCCGAGGTGCTCGCGCAGCTGGGTCTGACACGTCGCGCCCTGCCCAGGTGCGCCAGGACAGCCAGGCGGGTCGGGTCGGCCAGGGCCCGCAGTGACGGCGGCGGGGCCCCGGCGCGGACGAGACGGCGTCCAGGTCGTCGCCGCGGTCCTCCGGTGAGAGCCATGAATCATCGTCATAGAACGATGGTATCGTCACTTACCGATACATTCAAAGAGGTAGTCCGGACCAATTGGCCGACGCCGCCAGCACCTTCTCCCAGCCGTGCGCCTGACCGGCGTCCTAACCTCCCGGCCGGCGCCACGTTCCTGGCCAGCCGTGCCTGCCCTGACCATCGCCTGCCACATGCGCGTCCTGCCTGGCCGCCTCACCGTCAGCCACCTCCAGCCCCGCCAGGCCCAGCCACCTCAGCCCGGCCGGCCGCCCCGCCAGGCCCAGCCACCACCGTCGCCGCAGAACACGCCCGGCCACCCTGCCAGGCCCGGCCGCCCGCCCTCGGGCCCGTGCGAGCAGCGTCACCGGCTCCCGTCCGCCCTCGGGCAGGCGCACTGAAGCTGCTGCTCATATCGGGCGGGAGCCAGCCGCCGTAGCTGGCACCCGCCGCCCGCTGCAGGCGGCACGCCCGCCCGGCAGCGCGCACGCGCCGCCGCCCCGCCAGGAGGAGGCTGCCCCGCGCTGGGGCCAGCGCCCAGGCCGCCCTCGGCGGCGTGCTGCCCGGCGACAATGGAGCACGTCGGGAGGCCGGCCACCACGCTGACGCTGGTGAGTCGCGCCACCCGGCTCATGGCGTATCTGAGCCACCTGGAAGCCGCTGATCCCCCAGATGACTCAGGCGGTCATCGCGCAAGGTCACCCCGGTTCTGCGAGCCCGGGCCCAGCAGCGTCATGACGGCCGCGAAGAGCATGCCGATCCACAGCCCGCTCAACGACCAGCCAGCACGGCCCCGCCCCAGCTCATGCGGCCGGTAATACGCTCCACCTGGCGCAGGTCGGTGCCGATAATGGCCAGGACCTGGACGGGGAACCCGTCGTCGTCTCAGGGAGTCCACGGCGGCCTGGGCCTCCCAGTGGGTATGTGGCGAAGGAGGCGATCTCACCACCACGCGGCAGGACGGCGGCGGACTGCAAGGGGAGATCCCGGGCCGGTGCGAGGGACAGGGCTGGACTGGCGTGCCTCGCAAGCCTGCGCGCATCGGTGCCACCGGCGCCCCCAGGGCGCGGGATCACGCCCAGGGCGCGCAGGTTACCCCGTGAGAGCAACCCAGCGGACGCAGCACGAATAACAGGGTCTGTGGCCAGACCTGTCGGCGGCACCGCCGTCTTCGAGCTGGGGGACCAGGTCGGTAAGGTGCACGACGTCATCGTGCTCCTGCAGATGCGCGGCGAGGCGCGCGCGGTGGCCTCACTATCGAGGTCGCCGGGCGGCGTCGCGTCTTCCTGCCCCTGTCCCGCGACCGCGGTGATGCAGCCGGGGCCAGGCCATCACCACCGGCCTGCTCATCACGCGCCGTTTCGAGCAGCGTCGCGGAGACCCTGGTGGTGGAGTCAGCTCTTTGACCGGGTGGTCACCCTCAAGCGACGGCTCGGGCAAGGTCACCGTGCGTGACGTGGGCATCGAGCGGGACCGCGGCATGGACTGGAAGGTGACCCGCCTGGTTCGTCCAGCGCGCCTCCTCCGGCGCCTTTCAGGCTGCGCCGGCGGTGAGACGCTTCACGGTGGCGCCCCGAGGAGGTCAGCGGCGACCGGCAACGCGTGACCAGCAGGGCCACGGGCCTTGCTGGCCACCCTGGAGGACCTCAAGCCCGCCGACCTGGCTGACGTCCTGCGCGAGCCCGCCCCCGGCCGCCGCCGGGACGGCGGCTGCCGAGTTGTCCGACGAGCGCCTGGCCCGACGCCCCTGGAGTGAGCTCCCGGTGACGACGAGACGCGGGTGGCCATGCTCCTCGGCTCCTGGAGTCTGCCCGTGCCGCCGACGTCCCTGACGACGCCATACGGCCCGACGACGCCGCCGACCTGGTCTCCGGACTGCTGCCCAGCAAGGCCGCCGAGCTCCCACGCCCTCGCGGAGCCCAAGGAGGGAGGCCGGGGACGATCGTCGGCTCATGGCTTTTCACGACGAGCTACACCGCCGGCGGCAGACCACCGAGCCCATGCCATCCTGCCGCTGAGGCCACCGTGGCCACCCTTCCTGGCCCCAGGCGCGCGCAGGCGGAGGTCACCCCGGCGGGCGGGCGGTGGCCCTCGTGGTGCCGCCTGCCCGCCCTGGAGTGAGCCACCGGCGGGTACCTGGGCATCGTGCACCCTCCAGCGCGCGCTGCGCCGAGAGCGGCCAGCGTGGCATGCTCGGCTCCGTCCTGGACGAGACGGCACGGACGGGTCCACGCCGAGAGACTCCCATTGGCACGGTCACCCGTCTCCTGGCCACCCACAACTCAGCGGCTCCTGGCGGTGCTGGACGACGCCGGGCGCCTGCTGGGGCAGAGCTGTCGACGACGTGCTGGACCACCATGCCCGACGACTGGCGCGGAGGCCGGCGAGGCCGTCACCGACGAGATGATTGAGGAGGAGCGCAAATGGCTGGGTCGCTCGGCACCCCTGGAGACCAAGCGACGGCTGCTGGCTCTGGCAAAGCGCCCAGCGGAGCAGTCCGACGGCTTCTGGCCCGGTTCGCGAGGCTGTCGCCCGTTTTATGGGCTCGAAGTTCATCCCTACGCGACGATCTTCGTGGTGACCTGGACTCGTCCTGAACGTGGTACTGCGCAGTGCCCGGGAAGCACTGCCCGACGCCTACCCCTTCATCCTGCTCTTCACCCGGCCTCTCCACGCAGGCTCTCCCACCGGTCAACTGTCATCCTAAGCTGGCGCAGAACCGCCAGGACGACCGCGACCGCGTCACGCGCTGAGTGACCGACCGTGACGGGCCCTACAACCTGGGAGGACACTCGGAGGTTCCTCACCCGAGATCGCCTCCCTGCGCCTGGCTGCATAGAACGACGTCGCCACCCGCGACTTCAGTGCGCTCCGAGCTGCGCGACGCGCTCATGCGGATCCCGGCCGAGGGCAGCGACGTGAGGAGATCGCGGAGCTGGAGCGGGCCGAGGAGGACACCCCAGGCCCGCTGGAGCCGGCTGGCGGGCGAGACCAACCGCCCGTCGCACAGGTGGGTTCCGGCGAGGCCAACTGCCGCAGCCCGCGGCCGGCCGCCGCAGCTGGCGGGAGCCAGCCCGTCCCGCCGCCGCCACGCAGGGCTCTGCCGCGGGCGGATTCCAGACATTGAGGGCGCTGAGGCGTCGACCGCCACCTGGCGCGGAGACGTCGCACCCTCCGCGGTGGGGTGGACCTGGTCCTGGGCCAGGAGCTCCATGCGCCCGGCAATGGCCCGTCCCAGCCCGCCACGTCCACCTGGTCGCGTGCGGCGGCGGAGGTCGCGGATGGTCTGGTTGGCCCGAAGGATCCGGGTGGTGCAGCGGCCCGAAACCCCGTGACCAGGACGGGCTGCGCCCCGGCCCCAGGCAGTCCAGGAGCGCCTGGATCTGGCCCATGGACCACTCCCCGTTGCGCCAGGGCGACCACCACGGTAAGGGCGGGGCCCGTACTCGCGCGTCCGCGCCTGGAGCGTCTCCAGGCCCGCGTAGAAGGAGCGGGAGACCGCAGGCACGCCGATCGCGATCCCGGGCAGGAGCGCTCCAGCGCCGCCGAGGCCAGGCTGACGGAGTCCCACGAGGGAGACCCGGTCCCGGTCAGGGCCTCGGGCGCGGCCGTGGTGGGGTCGCTCGAGCGTGGGCGTCTCCGGTGGCCGCGAGGCCCGTCGGGGGTGGCGGAGGGCCAGCGCCTGGGCCCTGCGCTGGGATGGCGGCCTGCGGTGGACTGGGCGGGCTGGAGGCCAGGGCCTCAGCAGCAGGACGCTGGCCACGCACCCAGGCCACCGGACAGGGCTCAGACGCAGGCGCGTCCGGGCGCCGAGCGCGCAGGCCCGTGCACACGTCGGATCGTCTCCGAGCACCGGAAGGACAGCTCAGACGAACACGCTCGCCACCGTCACGCCCAGGGCGCACCAGGGCCTGGGAGATGCGCGATGGGCGGCACTACGTACAGGCCAGTACGGCACAGGGGCCAGTGCCACAGAGTACAGGCCGTAGCGGGCGTCCCCAGCCAGCGCAGCGGGGCGGTCTCCCACCAGGGCGGGCAGCCAGGAGCCGGGAGGGCTGAGGGGCCAGCGCCGTGCGCGACCTCCGTCAGGCCCGGAGGAGAGCCACGGTGAGGCCGAGGCCTCGCCAGACCCAGGTGGTGGTCCGGGGTCCCGCGCATCTGGTCGGAGGTGAGCGCGCCATGCGGACTAGGCCCACTGGCCCGCCCAGGACACCACCGCGCGCGCCCGCTCCAGCAGGCGTGGTCACCGGTGGGGTCCAGGACGTGCCGTGGGTGAGCCAGGGCGCTGAGCCCGCCGCGAGCCCGTAGGCGTGGGTGTCGGTACCCAGGTACCAGAGCCGTGAGGGGTCGGCGCCGCGGGGCCGCCAGGGTCAGGAGAGCCAGCACTGAGGCCGCGGGTGAGCGATACGACGCCCGCGAGGCCAGGTACCGACGCCACCGGGAGTCCGGCCGGCGCTAGGAGCAGCAGGAGGGCAGGAGCGGCCACGAGGCAGACTGCTCCTCCACCCGCCAGGGACCAAGCACGTTGGTCAGCAGACTGGGCTGGGCCATTTGTCGAAGTAGAGTGATCCGCCAATATCTCGACGTTGTGACCACTGTGCCGAGGGCGCGGACCCGTCGGCGTATGCCCAGCAGGACGTCGCGGCCGGGCCGCCAGCGACACCGCCGCGCGCGATGGTGCTCATGCAGGGCCGACTGATCCGGCTTGCGAGACGCCACTGACCCAGAAAGCGCCGCAGGCTGCGGACCCGGTACGACAAGCCGCTCGCTCGTCCGCAGCAGGCTGCGATGAGGAAGCCGGAGATGACGAAGAAGGCGTCCACGCCTACCTTCCCGCCGGGCGAAGCGCCCCGGGCAGGAGGTGCAGGCCAGATAGGCCGCCAAAGACGGCGAGCGCCGCACGCCTGTCGAGCCCTGAACGGGCCCGGGAGGAGAGAGAACGGGGGTGGATGAGGTAGAGATCAGACGGAGTTCACGGACTGCGCAGAGATGCCTGCATGGTGTCACAGGTGTTGGCGTGGACGGGAACGGGGCCCAGCCTAGCGTTAGTTTCGTCCCTGTGAGACCAGGGTGATGACAACGTCTGACGGCCTCACAGGCGTGCTCTGCCACGGTGAGGCCGCCCGCGGCCGGGCCCTAGGATGGACGCAGGCGCCACAGCCCACGCCAGCGCGCGTGCGTCCGCGAGGCGCCCTGTCCCGCGTCATCGAGCTCGAGCTCCGCCGTCCGATCACCGACCTGGGCATGGTGGGGTCCCGTCCGAGATCGGTGACATGACGGCCTTCGTCACCGTCTTGATCCTGCTGGACCGCCGCCGGGTGCTGACGACACCCTCAGCCGGTGACGCGCGCGCCGTGAGGTGGGCTCCGTGGAGGGCAACACGAGCGTCGCGCGCTATGCCGCGAACGACGAGCAGCGCGCTGAGCTTGCGCGCCCGCCTGCGCGGGGGCGCCGCTGAGCCGGTGATCCCTCTCACCAGACCCGCGGCAGCCTGGACCCGCGTCTACATGCGGTGACCTCCGGAAGCGTGGTGGGCAGGTCCTCGGTCACGGCCGCTGGCTGCCGCACCCTGGCCGCCCAGGGCCTGAGCGCGTGTGGTGGACGCCGACATCTGCGGCTCTCCGCACCCGCATGATGGGTGACCGCCCGCGCCCGCAGCCTTCCGACGGCATGATCGTCCCCGGCGTCCCACGGGGTCAAGGTCATGAGCATCGGCATGTTCGTGGACGGCAAGCAGCCGGCAGATCTGGCGCGTGGCCCATGCTCCACCGGGCCGTCCAGCAGTTCCTCTCCGACGTCTTCTGGGGGACCCTGGACGTGCTCCCACTGGACCTGCCCTCGGTACTGCCATTGACGTGACCATCTCCGTGTTGCCCAGCCTCGCCCAACGCGCGAGTCCTGGTGCTCACCCCAGGCCGCCGCCGCGAGGTGGCCAGCGAGCGCACCGGCCTCATTGCCGCCCAGGACCCACCATAGAAGGTCCCAGTCGTGAGAACATCACACCTGGCTCTAGGGACGACGGCTCCAGGCTGGAGATATTCAGGTCCGGCGGCGGCCAGGCGGTCTCGACTCACCCAGGTCCTGGGCTACCAGGTGCCGCTGATGGCCCAGCTGCCTGGACATCCGCCTGCGGGAGGGCTCCGGACCTCGGCGTGCCGGGTGACCGTCAGCGACCACGGCAGGCGGCAGACTCTGCCGCGCTGGAGCTGGCGCGGGTGGCCTCCAGCATTGGGCACCGGGCCGCAGGCTGGCCCGCCCGCCCCTGGGCGTGAGCCCGGTCACTCTGAGTGCCAGCTGGCCTGCGCTGCAGTCGGCCGCCCAGTCAGGTCAGGTCCGCTGAGCGCCGGGCTGGCCTACGAGGGTGGGCGTCGGGTCGGTCCGGGAGCCGAGCCAGCTGGCCGGTGCTGGGTGGCGGCCGGCCTGTGGCTGGAGTACCAGGCTGGCCAGTGCTAAAAGTCGGCTCAGGAGGCTGAGGCAGGCTGTGAGCGCCAGGCTGGTCCGACCAGTTCGCGCTTCGAACTTGCCTGAACGCAGGTGAACGCGCTTGGGGGCTCCTGAACGCGCTCTCAAGCTATGAACTCCTCTTAGATGTAGCGTTCACCCCGAGCAAAGACGGCGTTCACCTGCGTGACAGCACGCAGTGTATCCACGGTCGGGTCGCGCCACATCGGGCGCGTCCTCGCGGCGGCCTTGGCGGCGGACAACGTCGTGGGGAGGAGTGCGGGCCTGGGGGCAGGGTCGCCCGACGCCTCAGTGAGACTGGTGGGACGGCGGCCGCCTCCGAGGCCGCGGCCTCGCCGCCCGTCTCCCGACCCAGTCACGACGGCGTCCTGCTCAGTCATTGCGGCAGCCTGCTGTTCATAGGTGCGGGCGTCACGCGGGGCGCGGGACGCTGTTCCCAGGCAGTAGCATCCCGCCCTGGACTGCAGCGGCTGAGCGTAGTCGCAGCTCTCCCCTGGTCGTCGGGCGTGGCATCCTGCTTCTGGAGCACCTCGGCCTGCGGCGCTGGTGATCAGCCTCCGCAGACCCCGACCGTGCGGTGGTGCGTCGCTCATGGGCTCCCTCCTCCGGTGCTCCGGCCCAGACAGGCCACGTCAGCCACCTCGGCGCGTTTCCTTAGCTGCCCTGGCACTCAACCTCGGCACCTGGGCCTCCTCGGCCTCCTGGGCCTCGGCCCGCTGTCTCACTCTCAGCCCCGGTCCCCTGGGCGGTTTCTAGCCTGCACTCCTCGGCCCTCGGTCACTGCACTGCCTCGACCTCAGCCTCCTCGGTCCCAGTCCCCTGGGCCTCCTGAGCCCGGGCACATCACTCGCACTGACCTCGGCCTCCAGCCTCGTACCCTGGGCGGCCTCGCTCGGCTGCGCCAGATCTCGCTCTCAGCCCCCGACCCGCGCCGCCTCGGCCCAGCCTCAATCCGCTTGCCCAGGGTCCGAACGCTTGAAGTCCAGGGCCGACGCACGTCAGCGATGCGCCACGGCGTCCAGGGCCTACCCTTGGCGGTAGAGCGCGCAGCCAGTGCTGGGCCAGGTCGCGCTACATGGCGTCGAGGATCCTCGCCCGGGCGTCGCGCACGATCTTGCGCGGGTCGCCGATGCCGGGTTCGTCAGCCCGAGGTTGAGGTCGCCGGAGCCTTAGGGCCCACTCCTCCGGCGATCTGCGCCTTGGCCTGCTGCTCCAGGAAGACGCACCGCTGACGGATGAGCTGGGTGAGCTTGCCGTGTCACTCCAGGCAGACGCAGACCTCACCACGATCACCGCCACCGGAGGATGACGATGAACTCGTTGCCGCTGATGCCGAACACGCGCCCAGTATGAGGAGCCGCCCGGGGCACCGATGCCGCCGCGGCACCGGTGAGGCTCTGCCGTGGCGATACCCGGCATCGTCCGTCGCGACCAGGAACAAGCCTGTTCACCGGTACCTGAAACAATAGGAGCTGGGCGCGTCCGTACCCGGGCGCAGGACGTGATCATGTGAGGAAGGCAGCGCGAGATGCCGACAAGACGACCTGGACCTGACCCATACCGAGAGTTCCTCTCTGGAGGAAGGAGCTGCCACCCAGGCCCGCCACCTGCGTGATGGGCCTCGAGGTGGATGGCGCGCTCACCGTGGGCGCAGAGACACGCGCTGCGGGTCCTGGCCGCCTCCGTCGGCGCCAAGAGCATCGCCGAGATCGGTGCCGGCACCGGCGTGTCCGGCCGTGGCTATGCTGGGCGGCATGGGCCGTCGACGGGGTCGACCACCGCATCGACGTCGAGAGCGAGCTCCAGCGTGAGGCCCGCCGTGCGCTTCGACGCCGCCGGGCACCTCCTCCCGGATCCGTTCCCATCGTGAGCCGGGCTAAAGCCGTCATGCCGCGCATGGCGGCCGCCCTTACGACATGCGGTGGCCCCGGCGTCGACCACGTGAGGCGGCCAGCCTCGCCGACGGGGCGCCCTGGCGCATGCTGCCGCGTGGGAGGGTGCTCGCCGTCGCCCACGCCTGTGGGCGGACCACGTGGCCGACTCGCCCGCCGCGACCCGGCCACCGTGGCGGCGCTGAGCTGGCCAAGGCCGTACGCGCTCCGACCTGCTGGTCTGCACGCTCCTGCCAGTGGGTGACGGGCTGCTGCGGCAGTGCCGGGGCCTGGAGCCCACGCGCACACTGCACCCCAGGGCTCGCCAGCACGCGGGGAGCCGAGGGCCGGGCCCGCCGCGCGCGGGTCACGCGCCCCCGCCCACGCGCCCAGGACGATGCGCTGGAGGACGTGACAGAAGACGTGACGGGTGCTACACTGTACCCATGGCCACAGCCGGTTTTGAAACCCCTTTCACACTGCTGGTGTGAGGACGCCAGATCTGACCCTTGATCCCACACCCTACAGGATGCGACAATGCCATGGACACCGGACCTCCACCCGCGCCCGCCAGCACCGCCGCGGCCAGTGGACCGGCTGCGCCGGCCCGGGTCAACGCATGTCACGGGCCTCGCAGCGGGCCGCGGGACCTGCGCGCGGCTGAGCGCCGTCCATGGCGACCTGGAGGACCAGGCCTGGTGGTCTCAGGACCTGCGGACTACACCGGGCCGTCCAGGCGACGCTGATCCCTCTCCGCGCGCGCGGGCTTCCGTCCTGGGAGCCGACTGTCCCAGCTCCTCCGTCCTGGTCAGCGCCGCCAAATTCGGACGCGACGCGGCGTATGCGCGGACCTCGCCGCTGAGCGGGGAGCGGCGCTACCCGGACCTCCTCGCCGCACCCAGGAGGCGGACAGGCGTCCGTGCTACGCCTGCAGGCACCGTCCGGTCTCCACCACCCGGGATCACCGACGACGCCGGCGTCGTCCTCTCACGCGGACCTGGTCCCACAGCGGAACGGTATGCTTCTGACCTCGGCGGGCAGCCTCCGCCACGACCTGGCGTGGCGGTGGACGTGACAACGACATCAACATGGCCGCGCGGTTTCCGCCTGAGGGCAGGACGGCAGATCGCGCGCCCAGACCTGCTCACGGCATCCTGGTGGGCCCGATCCACTCCGCCTCGTCCTGTCAGCGCAGGGTGCACCGGGGCGGCCGCTTCACCGCCGGCGAGACGCCGCCCTGGACCTGCGCCTCGAGCGACGCCCAGGCGGACGAGGACTCGGGTGGAGCTGCAGCCCCACGAATCTCCTCGGTGGGGCTCGTCGTGGGCCTTTTGACCCCATTGTCATCTCGGCGCCGACGGCGCCGCGCCCGCTCCATAGTCCTGCCCCTCATGTCCCTCCCTTGCGCGCGAGGGGCGACGGTGGTCTGGCTCCAGCTGGAGAGCGCGCGCGCCTGGGGTGGGGCAAGGCCGTCGCGCCTGTCCCTCGCCCTGGACCACGGCCAGCAGCCGTCATGGGCTGACGGGTCAGCTGCTGGAGGCGCGTGACACCCGTCCAGCAACAGACGCAACCCACCCAGGAGACCACAGCACCGCGCCTTGCCGCTCGCCGCCACGTACGTCTGCGACCGCCGGGCACGGGAGTCGACGCCCAGCACGAGATTCCACCCTGGCCGCTGAGGGCCGGGGAACAACGGCGGATCACCGCCGTCTGCGGAGACCCCACGGGCCCATCCGGTGAGCGCGTGGCCTCCCGCCTCCAGCGCGACCTCCGACTCGGTGTCCATCACCACCAGCGAGACCGGACCTGGTGGGGACCGATCGACGTCGCCTTCGTGACCTCTGACGAGCACCCACGCGGACCATGACCCGCGAGCCCTGCGGGCGTCCCAGATCTACCTGGAGAAGCTTTCCTGGCCATTCCTCACCATGGAGGGCACGCGCGTCCCGCGCACCGCCTACGAGACAGGCACCCGCCCGTACGTAAAGCGGCACAACATGCGCCACATGCACGTGGTGCCGCTCCATGCGTGAGCTCCATCCGCTCGGGGCGGATCAGCGAGGTTGCCATCTCGCGCGGCACTTCGCGGGCGGCAGACTTTACTGTGCGACCGGCACGCCACCAGAGCACGGCACGGGTCTGCTGCTGCAGGAAGGCGGCGCGACGTGGCAATCGACGCGCCATGTGCACTGCTGGCGGACCTCACACACCAGCGTGGGTGTGGGCCAGCGGGCGGGCGGGCCTCTACCACCAGGTCACGGACAGGCGGACCGCTCCGCGACGAGCTCATGCACCAGCTGGCACTCCTGGACAACTGGCCGCCCTTGAGCCAGAAGGGCCTGAGCCGTCGCTGACCGCTCGAGGACCCAGTCCGCTGATTGCTCATGCGCATGGACCTCGGTCTACGCTCCCTACGAGCAGCAGTGCCACTACACCCCGACTACCGGCACCTTCTACACGGCGCGCGCAGCACCGAGGCGCATTGGAGAACTGGTGACGGCGAGGCGCGGCTCATCCGCTCCTGTGGGAACGCGCACCCACTCACAACGCCGAGGGCGACTGCGGCCCTTCCCATTGTCGGGGACGCGGGCGGCCACGACGCCGACGTGCTGACCATCACCGAGCTCATGCGCTTTGTCCGTGAGGCACGCCCACAGACGCGCACGCACACCTCACCGCTGGGGCGTGGTACGCCGTCGCCGCCAGCATCCAGGCCACTTTCGAGTCCCTGCGCGACGGCCTCGACGCACCATCCCCGGCCTCGAGGTCGTCGAACTACTTCCACGCGAAACCAGTGCGCTGAGGCGGCTGCCAGCCCCACCCGACCTGACGACAAAGGAGCCTCCCCATGCACACCTCACTCGTCCGCAGCGTCCTGACGCACGCTCACACCTCGCTGGATCGCCCTGGCCCCGCCGCCGGCCTCCATTGACGGGGGAACGCGGACACCGCAGCGACCATCGCCCGACACGAAGGCGGGAGCTGACCCACGCCTTACTGGGACAAGAGAGCCAGACGCCCACGATCGACGCCAACAATAAGAGAGCTGCAGCGAGACCCACCAATATCGGTACACCACGAACCTGACGGCGCACGCGGACTGCACTGGAAGAAGCTGCACGGGCAGAGCGCGTGTACATGCCGGACGCCGCCGGCCGTGGATGAACGGCCCCCAATATCCCAGCTGCACGCGGGCAACGACATGCTTGGGCCCCTGGACGACGTCACAGCCGCGAGGCATCGCACGGCGACTACCCCACCTCCCTGGTGGACCTGTACGCCTTACCAGGGCGTCCACTACGCCATCCCCAGGATCACGACATGATCGGCGTCTTCTTGCCAACAAGCGCTCTTCACGCCTCCGCAGCCGCCCTGCTGCCGAGTACTTGGACCTGGGAGGACTTCCACACCGCGCGAGACCATCTTCCGCCTGGGGCAAGGACTGGGGATCTGGGGCTGCGCCACCACGTGATCAACGCTAGTGGGCCAGGGCACCTACTATAACACGATCGCCCAGGCGGGCGGCTGGCCTGCACGGCGCGCGACGGGCAGCGGGCAGCTTCGACGGCCCGCCAGCGCAGCGCTGCAGTGCTGGGCGGACTCGATCGCCAGCACGCTCCAGGTGGCCCCGCCCGCCGTCGTGGCGGACACCAAGCCCGAGTCCATGATCACCTCCGGCAAGTCCGCCATGCTCTGGGCAGTGCACTGGCATTGCAGCATTGCGGAGGCCTTCGCCGGCAGGCCTCGAGGAGGGTCGACGTCGCGCTGCCCCAGGGCGAGAAGAGAGTACGTGTCCACGGCCTGGGCGCAGGCGCAGGCCAGGACCTCCGGGCATGTTGCCACGCTGCCAGCGGCCTGCCCACTATGGCCTCCTGGGCCTCCCAGGAGACTGAGGGCGCGCAACGGCACGGCGTCCAGCGCCTTCACGCACCCCAGGCCCCTGGCTCGAGACCCACTTCGTCCTGGAGCTGCCGCTGTATCTCTCACCGAGGCCGCCTCCACCTACGCGGTGACCCACCCCGTCTCGAAAGAACACCAGCGCCTGGGCCGACCACGAGGGGACTACACTCACCCCGGCCTTCGCCGGGCAGACCCTCCGTCACCGACGCGCCTCCCAGCCTCGCCACGTTCATGCAGACGGCGAGGCTGGCCAAGGAGGCTGACGCGCGCCCCTCCCCTCGAGGCGTCCGCCACCGCCCTGCCGGTGGACGACAGCGCCGCCGCACCAGCGTCGGCGCGTGGCCGGTGCTGATCTTATCGGGCCGCTCATGGCTGCGTGGCGTAGCCTCTACTACTGGCCCATTGTCAAGAACCCTCGTCGTCTCCCTCCAGCAGCGCAACGCCTCGGCGGCAGCCCCAGGTGGTGGGCGCTCAGAACTACGGACGTCCTGTCCAGCCCCGACTGCTGAGCTCGGCTGATGACGAACACGGCCTCCTGCCACCGGGCGTCGTCCTCCTGGGCATCCCGCCGTCGGTGGCCGTGGCCGCCATGATCGAGCTGCCCGGCCACCGCGGGGCAGGGGGCTGTACCGCACGCGCGTACTACCTGGCCTGCCCGCCTACGGCGGTGGCCCAGGTCTGGAAGCTCGTCTCACAACGGCAACTTCGGCCTGCTCAACCAGCTCCTCAGGGCCCTGAGTCGCCGACCCGCCCCTGCATGGCTGGTCACACGGCTGGGCGCTCTGGCCGTCGCACTCGTTCGGCGTCTGGGGGTCGGCACGGCTTCCAAACGTCATTATCCTGTCCGCCGGGCTGAGGTCCATCGGGAGCTCTTACGAGGCCGCGAGCATCGGTGACGGCGCCTCCGCCTGGCGCCAGTTCCGCCCATCACCGTGCCCTGCTCAGCCCCTCGATCTTCTTCCTGACGATTATGACGACCATCGGGGGCTTCCAGCTCTTGACGCCCTCTTCGCCAGCGATCGGCACGAACAACCCCGCGGAGCCCAGGACGCGCCCTGGTGTACCTCTTCTACCGCGAGGCCTCGTCAACTCCGACCAGGGGATGGGCGCGGCCGTGGCCGTCGTCATCTTCGCCTGCGTCGCCGTGGTCACCTTCGTCCAGTTCCTGGGGCAGAGGAGGTGGGTGAACTATGTCTGAGACGCGCACCCGCGGCTGGCGCGCCGCCCTCGCCTCCCAGCGCCGCTACCTGCCCGTCCACGTCCTGCTGCTGGCGGTGGGGTGGTCATGGTCTTCCTTCGTGCACCAGGGTCCTCATGAGCCTGTCGACCAACACCGAGATCCAGGCGGCTCCCCCGCGCCTGGTCCCCGAGCACTGGATGTGGTCCAACTACGCGGAGGTCTTCCGCAGGATCCCCTTCATGAGCCAGTTCTGGGTCTCGGTGTCCATCACGGTGCTACGCACCGGCGTCCAACTCGTCCTGTGCTCCTGGGCAGCTACGCCTTCGCCCGCATGTGCCCTTCGGGGCAGGGGCTCCCTCGGGCTGCTCCTGGCCATCCTCATGGTGCCCGGCCAGTCCTACCTCATCAGCCAGTACCAGCTCGTCCGGGACCTGGGGCTCCCTGGGAGACCGTGGGGCATCGTCCTGCGGGCTTCTTCTCCGCCTTCGGGGTCTTCCTCATGCGCCAGTCCTTCATGCGAGCCTGCCCGTGGAGCTGGAGGCGCGCGCGCCCGGACGGCTGCAACCTGTGGCAGGCCTTCTGAGAGGTCATGTTCCCGCTGGTGCGCCCGCTGTCGGCGGTCACGATCGTCACGGTCCTGTGGTCCTGGAACGACCTGCATACGCCGCTGATCGTCACCACCCGGAGGAGACCCATGCTGAGCGCGCATCGCCACCATGGCAGGCCAGCACTCCAGCAGTACGCCCTCATGATGGCCGCCTCCGTCATGTCCATGGCCCCGATCTTCCTCATCTTCTTCACCATGCAGAAGCGTGTCATCGAGGGCCTCCGCTACCTCCGGCCTCGAAAGGGCTGAGCGGGACGGGCCGGGCGGCGGGCGGGTAGCGGGGCTGAGTGGCAGGGACGGCGCAGCGCACGCCCTGCTCCCCGGCCAGGAGAATGGGCACCAGCCGATTGTCCCGAGCGAGCCCGCCCCTGCTCCCCCTGCCGGGGCCAGGGACGCCGTGGCCCTGCATGGGGCTGCCACAGCTGGCCCTGGCCGGGCTGGCCCTGCCGAGCCTGCGGACGGCCGGGCGGCAGGGTCAGCCAGCTCGGGGAACCAGATGGCGATCTCACTCCCGGCGGAGCCTGGCCGTCGAGCCGTGGACCAGGTTCTCCATGGCCTCTACGCCCTGGTCACGGGCCAGGTCGCCCCGGATGCTGCCGGGGCGGCCCTGTGGGGTCAGTGGCGCCGCATGAGGGACCGCCCCTGGACCACGGTGGCCTCGACGAGGCCGCAGCCACCGGACCGCGCTCGCGTACTCCACCAGACCGGGGTGAAGGGCCTGTCACGTGCTCGGCGTAGTGCTTATCAAGCAGCCTCAGGCGTGGGGACCACCGTCTTCAGGGCGGTGACGTCGTAGCCTGGCCTCGATACGGCGCAGGATCTCGCCGACCAGGCGACGCTCGACGCCGTCGGCTTAATCAGGACGAGGATACGGTCAGTCATGACGGGGTCCCGCTCATCAATGGCCTGAGCCTGGGGCCCTGCCCGGGCCGCCAGGGGCGCAGGTGCCGGCCGCGAGCATACAGCGCTCGCTCGCCCCGGGCCGCGCCGACAGCCCCGCTGCGCCCGACGGCCTGGGCAGGGGCGGGGAACCGGAGGCAGGAGCAGGCCCACGTTGCCCGCGCCCACTGCCCGACGGGCCCGGACAGGGGCCGAGGAAGCGGGTCTTAGGGGCGTCCCAGGGCTCACGGGCCTGGGCGGCCAGGACCACGGAACCCTAATGAGCACCCAGGCGGTCAGGGGGCGTCGTGGCCCTCCGGAGGGTCACCGCCTGCTCCACGCCCTGGGCCAGGGTCTGGGCGGTACGCACCCGCTCGGGCCCGAGGGCCTCCCAGGCCACGGCCACCAGCTCCCTCCACGTCCAGGGCGCGCGGGAGTCCATGGGCACGACACGCACGGCGTCGCAGGCGGGCTCCAGCTCGGCCAGGACGCCCTCGACGTCCTTGTCCGCCATGACGGCCGTCACGGCCGCCAGGTGGCGCAGGCCGAAGACCTCCTCCCACCGCCTCCACCGGGGCGGCCACGCCGTGGGGTGTGCACCAGCGTCCACCAGGACGGTGGGCGAGGAGCGCAGCACCTCCAGGCGCCCGCTGGTGGTCGAGGCGCGTCTGGACGACCCGCGGCCGGCAGGGCCCACCCCCATGAGCGGCCTCGACGGCCCGCCAGCGCCAGGAGCGCGTTGTGGGCCTGGTAGCTCCCGTGCAGGGGGATGAAGACGTCCTCGTAGACGGCCGCGGCCGTGGCGAGGGTCACCAGCTGGCCGCCCACCGCCAGCTGGCGGCTGACCACGGACAGCTCCCCGGCACCGGGCTGTCCGGCGTACTCCGACTCCGGGTCGAGCTCGCGGCGCCAGACGACGTCGTGGGCGGCGGCGGCGCGGACAATGGCCTCTGGGCGGCCCGGGGCTGGAGGAGGTGACCAGGGTGGCCCCGTCCTCGACGATATCGTAGCCTTGGTGGTGGCGATCTCCTCAATGGTGTCGCCCAGCCAGGCCCTGTGGTCCAGGCCGATGGGGGCGATGACCTCCACCTGGGAGCGCACCACGTTGGTGGCGTCCCACTGCCCGCCCATGCCGACCTCGACCACGGCCACGTCCACCGGGTAGTCGGCGAAGGCGGCCAGGGCCATGACGGTCAGGACCTCGAAGCTCATCCGCACCCCGGTGGCGGCGGAGCGCTCATCGACCATCTCCACGTAGCGCACGTCCTCCCAGGCGGTCGGCATAGCCTCGCTCACCGGCTCCCGTCAGGGGCGATGCGCTCGCGGACGGTGGCCAGGTGAGTGTGAAGCGTCCGGTGCGAGGCCGGTGGCGGCCGGAGCCGCTCAGTCATCGCGGGCGGTCGAGTCTTGCCGTTCGTTCCTGTGATATGCACCACTTTATAGGAGCGTTCGGGGTGCCCAGTGGGGTCCAGGACCGCCTCGACGCGCTCCAGGCTGCTGGACCCTGTGTGCTCGGGGGCGCGGAGAGGATCTCGGCCTCCCGACGGCGCGCACGAGCAGAGACCTCCACCTGGGCGGCGGCCGCGCGCAGGGCGGCGGCGTGGGCGGGGAGGCGTCTGAGCGCACTCCGCCCGCGCGAGCGCCGGGGGCGTGTCGGGTGGGACGGGCTCCCAGTCGTCTCCTCCCCGGCCTCTCGTCAGCCTCCGCCGGGAGGGCGCAGAGTGTTCCGGGTCGCCGCCGGACCTTGAGGCTCGCGGCGACGAGCGTGCGCAGGGCGGCCGGGTTCTCGGCCTGCGCGTCGGCGGCGGCCTGCTCCCGGGGCCCGGTCGGCCTCACGGACGTCGGCGAGGGACACGCCCTCAGGTGCGTCGGCGGCCTGGAGGTGGGAGCAGGAGGTCAGGGTCGATGCCCGCATCGGACTCTCGCCGCGGTCCTGCGCATGCAGCAGCCCCACGGTCCACGCCGTCACCGAGACTGGCGTCGACCTCCTCCCGCTCGCCCCGAGATCGAAGGCCGCGCCGGGGTGCAGACGCTCTGACTGGTGCTGGGCACCATGCCACCTTTCTCTCTCAGCGCCCCTGCCCCACCTGCCCCAGTGGGCGGCGGCCAGGGCCCAGGCGCTAATCTAGCCGCCCGCCCGGGCACGCCCAGGGCTCAAAGGCCGCCGTGAGCACCCGCCCGCCCGGACGCCAACGGAGGGTGTGGTACCAAAGGGCCAGGCGGTCAGTGCCACCATGGGCCCGTGAGCACCGACCAGCGCATTGTCCCGACCCCAGAACTCCGTGTGGGCCGAGCGCACGGGACCCGCCAGTACCTGGGGCACAACGCCCCGCGGCGCCGAGGTACGCTTGGCACCGGCCCCGGCGAGTTCACCCCCGGCGAGCTGATCAAGATGGCCCTGGCCACCTGCAACTCCCTGTCCGCGGACCACCGTCTGGCCAAGGCGCTCGGGGAGGACTGAGGCCAATGTCATTGCGGCCACCACCAAGAACGAGGCGGAGGAGCGCTACGACGCGCTGACGTCCAGCTGGTGGCCGACCTCTCACCTGACCCCGAGCAGCTGGTACGCCCTGCGTCAGCGGGTCGACGCCGCCGTTGACCGCTCCTGCACCGTGGGGCCACGATCGACAGGGGGCGCGCGCGCAGCCTCCACCTCTGGACGACTCGGCCTCCGGTGGGACCACCAGCACAGGCCACGGTGGCAGGCCGGGCGGGACTGTCCCGCTGACAGGCCAGGCGGTGGCGGGCCGCTGACCGACGCCGGGGCCCGCCGCGCACAGGCCACGGTGGCAGTGCCGGGTCGGCGGCAGCGCCGAGCGGTGGCAGGCCGTCCCCTGGCCCGTACTGCTCTGACTCTGACCGCTCCCGCGAGCAGCCCGCACGAAAAGCAGGCCTAGCGGATTCCAGGCACCTGGAGCAGGCGCTCGACGCCGCTATCACGCTACCCGCCTCACGGGTCGAGGAGCGTGTGGCCCGCATGCGCAGGACCGTCCCGACGCCGATGTCAGTGAGCTCGTCGTCCTGGCCGGTAACCGCTTCCGTCACGAGTCGGGCCTGACCTCCCGGCGCGGTGAGGGGCCTCAACGGCCCCTGCCCGTGGTGGGCACGGGCACGTCCGTGGCCTGACGGTGGGGCAGACCGCGGTCTTTATGGCCTCCGCCGTCACCTACGTCCTGACCGTCGCCGAGCTCCAGGGCCTGCACGTGGCCGACGCCGAGCGACGTCGGGCCCTGGTCCTGTCCGCCCTCCTGGGTGAGGAGGGCAGCCGCGCGAGTCCAGGGGCTGAGCCTGTCCACCCTGTTCTGGGCGGCGCAGCTGCTCACCCAGATGCCCATCCCACGGTCCGCTCCGTCAGCGTCAGGCTGACCAGGCGCCTGACCCGCCGCGTTGCGGCTCAGGGCGGGGCGCTGGCCCTGGGACGCTCATCCCCTTCGGGATCGGCGCGTTCATCGGCTACACCGGCGGCCGGGCCTAGCCAGCCAGGTCATTGAAGGGGCCCAGGCGGCGCTGGGGCCCACGGACGCCCTCCACGCCACCGCGGACCCGCAGGCCCTGGTGCCCTCGCCCGATGCCCACGGCCCCGTAGGCCACCGCGGTGCCTGCTACCAGCGGCGGCTGGGCACCGCTTCGCACACCACCCGTCCCACCCGTAAAGGCCCGCCGCCCATGACCGAGGCGACGCCGTCGAGCACCTACCCGGCTGGCCGAGGCGGGCCTGACCCCTCCGGCGGGGTGGACGTGACGCTGAGAACCTCCTGGCGGAGGTCCTGGCCCCGGCGCCGAGGGCGACCGCACCGGCATCGGCACCCGCTCGGTGTTCGCCCTGCCAGCTGCGCTACGACCTGACCCGCAGCTTCCCCGCGTCACCACCAAGTTCGTGGCCATGAAGGCCGTCAGGGCGAGCTGCTGTGCGTTCCTCAGGGGACGGGCAGCACGCGCTGGCTGGCCGGGCAGGGGATCACCATCTCCGGGACGAGTGGGCGGACGACGGCGAGCTCAGGCCGGTCTACGGCGTCCAGTAGCGGTCCTGGCCCAGCCGTGAGGGGCGCCATCGACCAGATAGCCGGGCTCATCAACACCCTGCGCACCGAGCCCCGACTCCCGGCGCATGCTGGTCAGCGCCTGGGAACGTCTCCGACCTGGACCGTAGTGGCGCTGGCCCCCTGCCGTCCTCTTCCAGTGCTACGTGGTCCGCGGGCGCCTGAGCCTGCAGGTCTACCAGCGCAGCGCGGACCTCTTCCTGGGTGTGCCCTTCAATATCGCCTCCCACGCGCTGCGGCTCACATGCTGGCCCATGCGTCAGGGGCTGGATGTGGGGAGCTCATCTGGACGCGGGGACTGCCACGTCTGTGACAACCACGTCGAGCGGGTCCGCACCCAGCTCTCGCGTGCCGGGCCTACCCCTTCCCCCGCCTGCGCCTGGGGGCGGCACCGTCCATCGACGCCTACACCATGGACGACGTTGGCGCCTCGGAGGGCTACCGCCACCACCCGCCATCCCCGCCCCCGTGGCGGTGTGAGCCGTGGAGCAGTCCGACGCCGGGCCCGTCCGCAGCCTCCACCCCGGCCCGTCCCGCCCCCGGCTCCCAGGGGCCCGGGGCCAGGCCGCGCCCGTCACGGGGGCACGGGGCAGGTGCCGGTGCTCCCGCCCGCTGCCCCGGATCCCGGGGGGCCTGCCCCCGGTGGGCATGGTCTGGGCCCCAGGACCACGGTGGGGTCCTGGGGTCAGCGGAAGGCACGTGGCGGGTTCCGCGGACTTCCCGCCACTTCAAGGCGCATGCCTGGGCGGCGGCCTGGTCATGGGCCGACCACCTGGGACTCGCTCAAGGGGCACTGGTGGGACGCCGGAACGTGGTCATGACGCGCTCAAAGGACTGGACCGCCCGAGGCCCACCGCGCCAGCAACTGGAGCAGGCCCTGGCATGGCCGCAGAACGGCCTGAGAGGAGGAGCTGGGGGCGGACCCGCAGCGGGCCAGGGCCGCCTCCTGGCCGCGCACCTGGGTAATGGGCGGGGGCAGCGTCTACTGCCAGGCCATGGAGGCCGGGGTCGCGGACCTGCTGGTGGTGAGCACCATTGACCTGGATGTGGCCGCCAGGCCGGAGGGGCAGTGGCACCGTGCTCGTGCGCCCGGACATTGACCTCGCCCAGTGGGAGCGTGACGGGGAGGACAGCGACGTCCCCGGTACCTGGCGCCCCTCGCTCCGGCGACGCGGGCTGGCAGGTGGACGTCTGGCGCCGTCGGGCTAGAGGCCTCTCCCGGACCAGCCGGGTCACCAGCCGGACCGCTCGGCAGCCGCGGCGGCGGACCACCACAGGGACCTGTGCCCGGCCCCGGTCTCAGGCCTCCCACCGGATCACCGCAGGGACCTGCGGCATGCCCTCCTGTGGCACGCTCTTCTGCACCGCCGCCCCTGAGGCGCCCGCCCGCTCTCGCCCGTCCCGGGCCTGCGTCCCGGCCACCGCGGACGCCGTTCAGGAAGGCTGGCGCGTGGTCCCCGGCGACGACCTCGACGGTTGCCCTCGGGGTCGAGCAGCGCGACCTCGTAGTAGCCGTCCCGGTGCGCCGGGGACCGTCCCTACCTGGACCCCGCATCACGCGCCCGCCGGGACCCAGTGGCGTCCACGGCGGGCGGGTCCGCCAGGGACGAAGGAGATGTGCGCCCACCCCAGACGGTCCCCGTTCCCGGGGCCGTCACGTCAGGGCGGGTCACGAGGCTCCAGGCGGGCGCCGGTCGAAGGTGAGGATGTAGGGTGGACAGGCCCGTGCGGGGGTTGTGGTGAGAGCTCACCTGCAACTCCCCAAACCAGGTGGTGTAGAAGTCGCGGGCGGCCTCCGGTCAGCCACCCAGACGGCGGCGTGGTCAATGCGGGTCATGGTGCTCCGTACAGCAACACTAAGTGATGAGAGCACACTACCTGCCGTGGGCGGGGTCGTGGGGCGACGCCGCGCGCCGCGCCGACAGGCCGCCCGTCGTCGAGCCCTGGGACCCACCTGCTCAGGCAAGGGCTGGTACCTGGTCTACCTCCCAGAAGGTCCAGGGGCCGCCCGCCCGCTCAGGCAAGGGGCTGGTAGTCGTCCTGGTCACCGCCCAGGAGGACGTCGTGGAGGTAGTGGCTCTTGGCGGTGGTGCCGTGAGACCTCGGTGGCGGTGCGGCTGAACCAGGCATTGAAGATCCTGGTGACCGAGGCGGCCAGGCGGGTGACGGTGGTGTCTCATGGTGGAGACCTTTCGTATTGGTTCGGGGTGGGGCTCGTGCCCCGTCCGGCTGACATCATGAACGATAAGAGCCCACGTGATCGCTGCCAATGATCATATCTAACTAAAATGATCATCTATCTACCTTCCGCCCGGGGCCCGCCGCCTACCGCACTGACCGAGGCGGGCCCGGGCCCTACGGCGTCCTGGTGGGCGGGCCGGGCTGAGGCCCGAGCCGCCCGCGGCCGACCACGTCTGCCCGCTAGGCCCGCCCGCGGCCGTGGGGTGCCCGAGGTCAGACGATCCCCTGGCTGGCCAGCCACTGAGAGGCGATGTCCGCGCTGGGCAGGTGGTCCACGGCGCTGGCCGGTTGAGCCGGGGCAGCTCCTGCGCGCTCAACCGGGCGTTGACGGCACCGATCGCCTCACGCGCCTCAGGGGCCAGGGTGGCCGACACCAGCGGCGTGACCCGCTGGGGGACGATCAGGCCCTGCGGGTCGGTCAGGACCACCAGGTCGGAGCCGGTAGCCGCGGGCTGGCTGTGAGAATGTCGGCCACGTCACGTCGCCGTCGGTCAGGGCCTTGAGGGTGAGCGGCCCGCCGGAGTCCTCCACAGGGCTCCACCACGGCCCTGACCCCGTAGACGCTCTCCAGGCCCGTGGGCCCGTGGGGGGCGGGTGGCGAGGCTCGCTGTTGGCGGCGATGGTGATAGCGCGTCCCAGCGCCCTCAGGTCGGCGATGGAGGTCAGCTGGTACCTCTCGGCGGTGGCCCAGGGTGACCACGTAGGAGTCCTGGTCGGTGGCCTGGGCCGGTTCCAGGACGGTCAGGTTCGCCGGGAGGGCCTCCAGCAACGCGGCCTGGATCCCCTCGGCGTCGCGGGCGGTGGCCTCCTTGTCCAGGAAGCTCAGGAGGTTGCCCCCTGTACTCGGGGATGACGTCGATGTTCCGGCGCGCAGCTCGGGGACGTAGACCTCGCGCTGGCCGATCTGGTACTGGCGGCTGACCGTCAGGCCGACGGCCTCCATGGCCTGGGCGTAGAGCTCGGCAATGACCTCGTTGGAGTAGTACTGCTGGCTGCCCACGATGACCCCTCGCCCTGGCGCTCCCGCCTGGTCCTAGGGGGTCGTCCGAGCGCAGGCGCCCAGGACCCAGGCCGCGCCCAGGACCCCGGAGGCGGCCGGAGCCGACGCCGACCCAGGCGCGCAGCCCGCCCCGCCCGACGCACCCCGCTCAGCGCACTCCCGCCCGTGCACCGTCACGCCGGGGCTGGCCCGCCCCAGCCCCCGGGTCCCCCACCCTGGAGGACGTGAGCACCGGCGCCTCCTGGATGGGCGGGTGCCGACCAGGGGCAGGATCGGCCCACCCCCTGCCAGCGGGGGCCGAGGCGGTCCGACGGCGGGGGCCGCGGGGCACGTGGCTCATGCCTTCTCCTTGGAGTCACGGCGCCCGGGCGGCCTGACCGCCCGCTGCACCAGGGCGAAGAACGTCTCCGAGGCCAGCGCCAGGACCACCACCAGGAGCGCCGAGGCCAGCATCATGGGGTAGTCCTGGGTCTTGAGCCCCAGGAACATGAGAGCCCCAGGCCCCCGGCACCGGTGTAGGCAGCCAGGGTGGCGGTGGCGATCACCTGGAGGCTGGCCGAGCGCAGCCCCCGAGGAGCTGGGGCGCCCAGGGCACCTGGACCCGGGCCAGGACCTGTAACGGGTCATGCCGCAGGCGCGCGCCCCGTCCACGAGCCTCGTGGGGCGCGGCCTCGACCCGGTGCAGGCCCGCCAGGACGCTGGGGAGGCCAGCACCACCAGGGCCACCAGGGGGCCGGCCAGCCCGATCCCCAGCCACAGCGCCGTCAGGGTCACCACGCCCAGGGGTCGCGGCAGGGGCCCGTAGCCGCCCGCCCAGGGCGACCACCAGGGCCCGCCCGCGACCCGTGGCCCCCATCCACCAGCCCAGGGGGACGGCGGCCAGGGAGGCGAGGGCCAGCGCCAGGAGGAGTAGCCCAGGTGCTGGGCCACCAGCAGCCCTGATCCCGTGCTGCCGCGCCGGTGGGCGCCCTGCCCCAGCCAGGCCAGGGTCTCCAGGAGGTACCTCCGCCCCTCCTCAGCGTGCCCGCCTCATCCGGGCCGCCGCCCCAGCCGGAGCGGCTGCCCCATCGGAGCCGGCGGCGCGGCTGCCGCCGAGCGCGCACCGGGGTGCCGGCCCTGGTCCAGGGCATGGGATCCTGCCCAGGACCAGCAGCACCTGGTCCAGGACCAGGGCCACCAGCATGGTGACCACCACCCGGTGGCCACCTCAGCCACGGCCCCTCCTTCTGGAAGCCGTCGGTCAGGAGCAGCCCCAGGCTGCACCCCAACACCCGCCCACGGTGACCAGGGAGACGGTGGAGACGGTGACCACGCAGGGCGGCCAGGAGGGCAGGGGCCGGCCAGGGGCAGCTCCACGCCGAGGAAGCGCTGGGGCCGGTCATGCCCTGGGCCCGTGCGGGCGTCGAGCACCTGGCGGTCCACGGCGGCAGAGGCCTCCGTGGCGGCGGGCACCAGGAGGCCAGGCCGTACAGGCTCAGGGCCACCACCACGTTCAGGTCGCTGCGGATCGTGGTGCCGATGGTGAGGGCAGGATGACGAACAGCGCCAGGGAGGGACGGCGTGCAGCAGGAGGCGGCCCCCACCAGCAGCGCCTCGCAGGGCGACCCCCACGGCCAGGCGCGCCAGGGGCAGGGACAGGAGCGCCGTGGCCGCGAGCGCGGGCAGGGCCAGGACCAGGTGGGCGTACAGCAGGGAGACGACGAGGTCGAGGTTGCGCAGCACCAGGTCACGGGCGGCTCCCCGGTCGCGGTACCGCGGGCTCCTGGCCCGGCGGGCGCGGCATCCCCGCGCCAGGGTCCTGCGCGGCATCCCCCGCACCGGCCACCGCCCGCCCTGCGGCGCTCCTGGCCCGTCCCTGACTACCTCGCCCTGGCGGCCCCGTCCCCTGGCGGCGCGGGCCGTGGTGGGGGCCACGTGCCCGGGGCCCCGGGTGTCCAGGATCCGACGGCCCGTCCGGTACTTGTCGGTGACCACCGTCCCGTCCCCACCCAGGGACAGGCGCCGCCCGTCCCCGCCCAGGCCGAGGAACCGGGTGACGAAGGGTCGGTGCTGCCAGCCAGGAGCTCCGGACCGCTGCCCCGGGCGGCAATGTGGGCGCCCGCGCTCAGCAGGATAATGTCGTCGCCCAGGTGAGGGCCTCCTCGACGTCGTGGGTGACGAAGACGATGGTCTTGGCCATGTCGGCCTGGAGGCGCAGGAGCTCGTCCTGGAGCTCGCGGCGCACCAGGGGTCCACGGCCCCGAGGGCTCGTCCATGAGCAGCACGGGAGGGGCTCGCGGCCAGCGCCCGGGCCACGCCCACGCGCTGGGCCCGCCCGCCGGAGAGCTGGTGGGGGTAGCGGGAGGCGAGGAGTCGTCCAGGCCGACCTGTGCCAGCAGGTCGCGGGCCGACGGCGGGCGGTGGCGCAGGGGACGCCGTTCAGGCGCGGCACGGTGGCGATGTTGTCCACCACGGTGCGGTGGGGCAGGAGGCCGCCGTTCTGCATGACGTAGCCGATGGAGCGGCGCAGGGCCACGGGGTCGGCGTCGGCCACGTCCGCGCCATCCAGCAGGATCCGGCCGCTGGTGGGCTCGACCATGCGGTTGACCATGCGCAGGAGCGTGGTCTTGCCGCTGCCGAGGAGCCCAGAGCACCGTGACCGCGCCCTGTCGCGGAACGTGGCCGTGAAGGCGTCCACGGCGGGTGCGTCACGCCCGTACTGCTTGGTGACGCCGTCGAACTCGATCATGGCCCCGCCTCCTCCCTGTTCGTGCCGGTCGCGGGCGGTGCGCCCACCCTCAGGCCAGGCGCCGCCGTGGTACCGGGGAGGTGCACGTCACGGACGGCTACCGGTGCCGCTGGCCCGCGCGCCTGCCCGCCTGGTGGTCCCCGACAAGTTGGCCGCCTCCTTGATACGCCGGCCCGCGCACGTGCCCTGACCGGTGTCACGCGCGTCTGGCGGCCAATGCGCCTACCATGAGGCGTTAACTATGACACCTACCACCACCCCCGCCGAGCGCCAGCGCACTATCCTGCGGTCCCTCAACCGGGTCGATCCCGTGAGCGTTGACGCCCTGGCGCGCCCTGACCAGCGTCTCCGTCGTGACCATCCCGCCGTGACCTGTCGACCTGGCCTCCCGTGACCTGGTGCGGCGCGTCCACGGCGGCGCCCTGCTGCCCACCAGGCGTGGGGCCCGCCCACCTACGCCGTGCGCGCCAGCGGGACGTGGAGGCCAAGCGGGTCCTGGCCTGCGCCACCGCCGCGCGCATTGAGGACGGCGAGAGCCTCATCCTGGACAACGGCACCACCTGCGAGCTGATCGCCCACCACCCGCCGGACGGGACCTCGACCGTCGCGCCCTGTCGCTGCGTACGGCGGCCACGCTGGCCGAGGTCCCCAGGGCGCGCGTCATCACTCCCCGGCGGCCCGGTGGAGACCGAGACCCTGTCCCTGCTCACCGTCATGACCGTGGACGCGCTGCGGGACTTCCGGGCCGACACGGCGGTCCTGGGCGCCTGCGCCGCCTCCCCCGCCTCCGGGCTGTGCACGCACCAGCCCGAGGACGCCGTGGTCAAGCGATGCGATTATCGCCTCGGCCAGCGGGTCCTGCTGCCCACCACCACGCTGCAAGCTGACCCGCGCCTCGACCTACCGGTTCGGGTCCCTGGAGGAGGTGGACGACATCCTGGTCACCTCCGACGCCCCGGGAGGTCCCTGGCCGAGCTGCGTGCCGCCGGGGTGGCGGTCAGCGTGCGAGTAAGGACACCGCGAGAACGGTACTTGTTCGTCGTGAGAACGGTACTTATTGCTCGTGAGAACGGGCCGTCCAGGGTTCCTGTCACGCTTCCCAGCACGGGCCGGGCGCGTCCCCGACCCCGGCTCACCATGAGGACGGTGTCACACCGGGGCCCTGGCGGGCCCCGCCCCACCAGGACCGCGCATAGACCTCGTATCGTGGCCAGAGACCGCCCGCGGGCCGGACGTCGGGCCCGGAAGGGCTGAGAAGATGAGGCCCAGGGACACCAGGACCACGGCCGCCAGAGGGAAGGTCCCCGCGCGACGGCGGCGGCGCGGTACTCGGGGCGGCCAGGTAGAGCACGGCCGCCGCGGCCAGCATGGAGCCCGTCCCGCCAGGGTGAGCGCGCCCCCGTGGCGGTGAAGCCCGTGCTCAGGGCGATGACCCGCAGAAGGTCTGCACGGCCAGGAAGAGGTTGTAGAAAGCTCAGGTTGTAGGCGTAGAAGGTGGGGCCTGGCCTGGGTGGGGCTCCCACCGAAGGTCCTGCGGGCCAGCGGCCCCTCCCAGTCAATGGACTCCATGTAGAAGATGACCACGTGGACGATGGCGGCCAGGACCGCGAGGACCATTCCCAGGGCAAGCACGTACCTCTCCTTTCCGGCACCATCCGGCTGCTGCTCCACGACGGTGGATCGCAAGGACCATACACGCCGCCGCCCCGAGGCGGTCAACAGCGCGCACGGCCGCGCTGCAGCACAGGACGACACCCGGCCGCGCGGGGCCCGCCGCCCGGGCCCGGCGCAGGAGCGGGGCAGGAGCGGGCGCGTCCTCAGCCCGCCGCCTGCCGGGTGACCAGGCAATGAAGTTGGTCTCACCAGACCCGGTGGACTCCGCCATGGTGTGCCCCTGGCCCCAGACGGTGGCGAAGTCCACCGAGCCCACGCCCGCCGCCCCTCAGGGCGAGGGCGAGGCTGATTTCTCCACGGTGGAGGCGGTGCTCGCCCTGCGTCAGGCCGGTGCTGGATGCGCCAGGCGGAGCGCTCACAGTGGAGGTGCCCGCGTACCGCGAGGAGGCCGTAGGTAGGACAGGGGTCGTACATGTCCACCCGCTGGCCGTGGTGGTGCCTACCGGGGTCGGTAGCGGCCAGGTCGGTGTCGTGGGCGGACGATCCGCAGTCCGGGCTCCAGCCGCCCAGGGCGGCGCGAGGCGTGCTCCCCGGCGGCAGACGACGTCGCGGCACATGGCGGAGAAGTGCGGCCCGCTCGTGCCCCAGCCCATGACCACGTTCTCGGTCTGGCCGCGTCCGACGCCGTCAAAAGGCGCCCACGTCCTTGCTGGGGAGGCTTCTGGCTGTGACGAAAGTCGGCCGAGGCCCGTAATGGTGGCGGTGTTCGTGGCCGCGTCGTAGGTGACCCAGGTGGTGGTGGTGGCGTTGAGGGAGGCGATGTGGTCCTCGACGGTGGCGTAGGTGGTTGAGCTGGTGTCGGCTCCCCGTCGGTGGTCCTGCAGCGGGCTCGGCGGTCTCGGGATCCTCCCACCGCCCGGGGGCGTGTCGGAGTCCGTTCCTGGGGCCGTAGGCAGGCCAGGCCCACGCTCCCGCCGTCGGGCCCGCCGCTGGTGCCTCCCGCCGTCGGGCCCGCCGCCCTAGCCGCCCATGCCCGCCATGTGGGTGCCTCGACGGCGTGGTGGGGAAGGTGGTCACGGCCAGGAACTCGCTGAGGGAGTCCTGGATGACGCCGACGAGGTGGTCGTAGTAGGGGCCCGCCAGGCTAGGTGCCGCTGGCCGAGGCCTGAGGTCAGGGCGGTGCCGTCGGCGTCCTTCAGGCCCAGGGTGTCGAGGTAGGCGGTAGGCGGCGGCCAGGTCCGCGCAGTAGGCCCTGGTCCAGGTGCCCTCGGCACGGGTGGAGGTGGTGGCGAACTGCCCCATGTTCCACTCGTAGGCGGCGTCGGCGCTTCCAGGAGGTGATGGGGCACCAGCACATGGCCCCGGCCACGGCGTCGGACAGGGTGGCGCCCGCGGCGTCGGTCTGGCCGCGCCCAGGGCGGTCAGTGAGGGGGTGAAGAGCGCGGAGTCGCCGGAGGCCCAGCCACGGCGCTCTGGGCTCCCCCGCCGGGTGGCCGAACACGTAGACCTGGTGCTGTCCCCGGGCAGCACGTCGGCGTTGTAGCGCAGGCAGCGCACGGCCGTCTTGAGGTCGGTCACCCCACAGGGGGCGTTGCCGGAGTAGGAGTCCCCTACCGAGTCCTTCCCCCGCAGCCCGGCGTGCACGTAGACGAAACCGGCCTCCATGTAGGCCTGGACGGAGGCGTAGAGTACCCAGTGGGTGGTCTCTGGGCGGGTAGCCGGGGGTGTTGACGGGTAGACGACGGGTGCGGTGGCCGCGGTGAGGAGCCCACCGTCCGGAGGCCCGGACGGTGGCGGTGTAGGTGCCGTCCCCGTTGTCGGTGCCGTCCATGTAGGCGCCGGGCACGAACACGCCGAGGGTCTCGTAGTCGGGGGCCTGCGGGGAGGACACGTAGGTCAGGCACGGTCTGGTAGTAGACGTCGCCGGTGGCGTCATAGCGCCAGGCGGTGGTGTCCAGGGCCAGGGAGGCGGTGGCACCGGGCGTGGCGGAGCCCGTGGGGCGGGGCCCGGAGCAGGCAGCCAGTCCACCCAGCAGGGCGGTGACCGGGACGGCCTGGAGGACGGTGCGACGTGAGACGGTCATAATCCCTCAGCTTCAGACGGGGCTCGCTTGTGACGACAACCATAAGGAGGTAGCTCTAGGAGGCCCCGTGCCTGTGCTATGACTTCCCTGTGCGCGTCAGCCGCAGTCGGCGTCCTCAACGATGCCCGTGGCGTCCTCAGTGACTTCCTGTGCATACCGCTGGGCGCCGTGCCCCGCCCGCGTGGCCTGCCACCGGGCCTGTCAGCGGAACACCCCCGGCGACCCAGGGCCCGACGATCCCGTCCACGGCCATGAGCACCAGGAGGACGATGGCCACCCAGGAGAGCACAGCCGGCCAGAAGTGAGTCGGGAGGCGCTTCATGAAGCCTCGCGACAGGGAGAGGGCGACCATAATGCCGGTCGCCGTCCCGCATGAGCACGGTCGTGGTCCAGTGACGAACCGGAAGGAGGCGGTGGTCGGCGAGCGCCCCGGGCCGTAGCAGCGGTGCGCACATGTAGGAGGCAGCAGGACCAGGGGCGAGGGCGGGCACCTGGACGCGCCGACGCGGTGCACCCAGACGTGAGACGAACAGCGGGTGGGCGCCGGCGATCAGGAGCGTGGTCGAGGCGGCTGACCACGGCGCCGCCCAGGAGCGATGGACCAGTACCTCCTGACACCGGAGACGGGCTGGGCGACGCAGGCCAGCCGGGGCGCCGGGGCGGCGTGAGGCCACCGGGATGCCCGGGGCGGGCCCTGGCTCCGCCTCTGGGCCCGGGGTGCCTGTGGGCCATGGGGTCAGAGACCGCCTCCTGGACGGTGGCCGGGACCCAGGAGGCTCAGAGCTGGTGGGCGTGGTCATGGAGCTCCCTCAAGAAGGTGACGCAGCACAAGTGTCGTCATCACACTACCAGGTGATCCGAGACGAGGGAAGCCCCCAGGGCCTACCGGGCACCGGAAGGGTCAGCCGCGGCGCCACAGCTCCGTGCCGTGGCGCCGCGCTCGCCAGGACAGGAGCGCGACCGCCGTCCCCGGGACGCGGGGGCCCTGTCCGCCCCACCCAGAGGCGCCCGGCCGGGCCGTGCCAGGGACCATGCGCCCCGCCCTGGCCGCGGCCGAGGCTCGGCGCAGCGCTCAGTCCGTGGCGGCGCTGCGGGGTGGGTCATGTCCGCGGGCACCACCCAGGCGTCCGAACTCCGCCTCGGTGACGAGCCGAGCTCCAGGGCGGACTGGCGCAGGGACAGCGCCCTTGTGGTGCGCGTTCTTGGCAATCTTGGAGGCCTTGTCGTAGCCGATGTGACGGTTCAGGGCGGTGACCTGCATGAGGTTGGTCTCCAGGTTGGCGCGATGCGCTCGCGGTTGGGGCTCGATGCCGTAGGCGCAGTGGGTATCGAAGGACACGCAGGCGTCACCAGCAGGCGGATGGACTCCAGGACGTTCCAGGCCGCTGACGGGCTTGAGACACGTTGAGCTGGAAGTTACCCTGACTGCCGGCAAAACCCACCGTGGCGTCGTTACCGAAGACCTGGGTGGCACCATGGTCATGGCCTCGCACTGGGTGGGGTTGACCTTGCCGGGCATAATCGAGCTGCCGGGCTCGTTCTCCGGGATAATGAGCTCGCCAATGCCGTTGCGCGGGCCGGAGGCGACCAGCGCACGTCGTTGGCGATCTTCATCGAGGGCGTCGGCCAGCACCCGCAGCGCCCGGAGACCAGGACCAGGGCGTCGTGGGCGCCCAGGGCGGCAGAAAGAGGTTAGAGGCCTGGGTGAACTCAATACCGGTCTCCTCGCTGATCCTCTTGGCGGCCAGCGCGCCGAACCTCGGGTGGGCGTTCAGGCCCGTGCCCACGGCGGTGCCGCCGATGGCCAGCTCGCGGGCGCGCGAGTCGGCGTAGCGGATGCCGTCCAGGGCGAGGTCGATCTGGGCGACCCACCCGCTGATGACCCGGCCCAGGCGGATGGGGGTGGCGTCCTGCAGGGTGGGTGCGGCCCACCATACATGACGTCGTCGTACTCCTTGGCCTTGGCGTCCAGGGTGTCGCGCAGCTGCTGCACCCGCGGGTACGTGCGGGCGAGCTCGCACACGACGGCGATGTGCGAGCCGTGGGGAAGGTGTCGTTGGAGGACTGGCCGCGGTTGACGTGGTCGTTGGGGTGGACCGAGTCTTGGAGCCCATGGTGCCGCCAGCCAGCTCGATGGCGCGGTTGGAGATGACCTCGTTGGCGTTCATGTTGGACTGGGTGCCGCTGCCGGTCTGGAAGACCACCAGGGGAACTCGGCGTCGGCTTGCCGGAGATGACCTCGTCCGCCGCCGCGGCGATGTAGCGGGCGATGTCGTCGGGCAGCTCGCCGAGCTCGGCGTTGGCCAGGGCCGCTGACTTCTTGAGGATGCCCAGGGGCCCGCACCATGAGGGCGCCCCACACGAAGGTGTTGCGGCCGATGTCGAAGTTGGTGCAGGGGATCGCTCGGTCTGGGCGCCCCAGTAGTGGTTCGCGGGGACCTCGATGGTCCCCATGGAGTCGGACTCGGTGCGCGTCGTGGCGCTGGTACTGGTCTCGGGTGCCATGCGGCTAAGCTACCGTCCCCGGGCGCGCCCGCCCAGGGCCGCGGCTACAGCGGCCACAGCAGCGGCATAAGACGCACCCGCCGCCGTTGGACCGGCCCTGGCGATCCCGCCCTACCGCCCTACTGCGGCGACCCCGGCTACCGGCTCCACGGAGCCGGCCCGACCACTACTGGGCCAGGCCGGCGGCATGCGCGTAGAGCAGGGGGTCCACGGGTCTGCGAGCCCTGGGCAGGGCGGCAACAACCAACAGATAGGAACCAATAATGAGCTCACGGAGGAGAATCGGGTCGGCTCCTCCGCTGGCGTCATGTGATCCGTGGCGCTTATTCATGTGATAGCCCGGCGCAATCCAGTCGTGCGCGGCCTGCAGCGCCGCGCCTCCTCCGGGTCGCACTTGACGTTAACCATCTCGGGGCTGGCGGCCTCGTTGATCGCCAGGAACATCTTGCCGCGCACCTTGTAGACCTGCCCAACTCGGCCCGAAGGGCTGCTCCAGTGCTGCCGGGCAGCTCCTGGGCCACACCGATGGCTGCGCGCCATAATCTCCTCGCCGTTCACGGGGACACACTATGCGACACGGCCCTCCACACCCCTCCCACCTGTTTCCCACCGTGTGCGCCACGAGGTGGGGCTGCGAGACGCCACGGCCCGGACGCCCTGTCACCCATCTCTGTCTGCGTTCTCCTGGCGCCAGGAGAACGCAGACAACAGAGGCATCGACCTCACAGCGCGCCCAGGACCGCCTCGACGCCGGTGGCCAGCGTCCGGTGAGCCGCGCCGGCCGAGGCGTCACGACCTCACTGCGGATCAGTGGGCTGCTCAGCAAAAGGACAGATCAGAGACGACACTCATTCCGGCCACCCGCACCCCCAGTTGATGCAGGGCACTGGCCTCCAGGACCGTGGACATGCCCGCAGTCCGCCCCCGAGCGCCAGCATCCGGGTCTCGGCCCCCGGTCTGGTACTCCGGGCCGCACAGCCTGCATAAGTCACCCTCGCGCTGGGTCACGTCCCGCAGCACTGCCACGAGCCCCTCGTCCCACACGCCGCGCACATCGACAAACACCATACCCTCAAAGGGTGAGGCCCCGGTGAGGTTGAGATGATCGGTAATGGTCACAACCTCCCCAGACCCCACTCGCGCAGGCAGCCATTGGCGTTGACCAGCACTCGCCACGCACGCCCGACGCCGCGGCCGCCCGGGCCAAGGCCACCACCACCAGCGGACCATGCCCCTCATAGAGGTGGGTGCGGCCCTGGGCGACGAGACCCTCCTACCGGCCCGCTCACTAGGAGTCAGAGCCGGTCCTCATGCCCGGGGCCAACAGCGCCCGCACCCCGGCAGGTCGGACAGCGGCAGGGCTCGCAGCCGCGCTCGCCCCACCCGCGCAAGGCATTGGCGGCGCGGAGCCTGGGACCACGAGCAGATCGTGGGACGCAGCCCCGGTGCGCCGGGCAATCTGGTGAGCCCCTCCATGGCGGCCCCTGGCCCCGCCACTCCCCCGGACTCGGCTAAGGCGGCCAGCAGCCCCGGGCCGGGGACGTCCACGCTCACGCCCAGCCTCCTCAACCGTCAGGAACCGTAGAAGCAGCCGCCTCCTGGGCAGTTACACGGGCCTGCCCCAGAGCAGGTGGCCCAGGAAGCCAATAAGGGGCCGCCAAGACCCCGAGGGTTGGCGAAGGCCCAAGCACCCGTCTTACCCCCCAGGGGCCCCAGCAGATACCCCTGCCAGGTGAGCCAGGAGGCGGCGGAGTTGACCACCAGGCCCCAACCGACAATGGAGCCGACCAGGACCAGGGCCACAGCCTCCCAGTTGACCGAACCGTAAACGCCGTCGGGGGTGAACAGCGCTTTCTCGTCGTAGTCGCGCCGACGCATCACCACCTCGGCGAGCATGACACCGGCCCAGGCAGCAATCACAACACCAAGAGTGGTCAGGAAGCCCTGGAATGGACCGAGAAAACCGTCGGCGCCGGCAATGACCGCAATGGTACCCAGGGTCATAATCGTGGCATCAATGCTCGTAGCCACGTGACGGCGCACCGACCCCGGTGGCCGAAGCGAGACCCGAGGTACAGGTCCATAATGATACCGCCCACCAGGGCCCAGGATCGCCACAATGGCGAAGGGATGAGGAACCAGGTGGGCAAGATGGTGGTGAGGGCTCCAATGGGGTCGGCGTTAATGGCCTTGCCGAGTTCGGCATCGCTGCCCACCAGCAGTGTTCCAGCAATGATGAGAATGACACAGGGCAGAGCCGCACCAGTGGTGGTCCAGCCCCCACGCCGACAGTGGAGGCGGTACGCGGCAGGTAACGCGGTAGTCGGCCGCCGCGTTGACCCAGCCCAGGCCGAAGCCAGTGGCGACCATGACCAGGCGCCAATGAAAGCGGCAGCGTTGCCTGCGGGCAGGGGCCCAGGGCCGTCCAGTCAATCCTCCCGCCACCAGGGATGAGGTAGATGACGGTCAGGACGCCGGTGGCCCAGGTGATCCAGGTCTGGACCTTCATAATGGTGTCGAAGCCCAGAATGCCGGCACTCGCGGCCAGTCCCACGGTCATGAGGAAGCCGACGATCTGCGCCCCGACGGTGTTGTGCCAGCCCAGGGCCTCCAGGACTGTGGCTGAGGCCAGCGTCGCCAAGATGCACAGGACGAGTCTCCCACCCCACGGTGAGCATCCAGGAGATCACTGCCGAGAGCCGGTTGCCGTTGTAGCCAAAAGCGGCCCGCGACAGGGCGAGCGTGGGAACGCTGCCCCGTTTGCCCAGGACGGCCATGACCCCGCACAGGAAGAAGGAGAAGGTGATGCCAATGGTCCCGGCGATAATCGCCTGGACGGCATTGAGGCCGAAACTCAGCACCCACGCACCCCAGGACAGGCCCAGTACGGAGATGTTGGCGGCAAACCAGGGCATGAAGAGGTCGCGAGGGCGGCCCTTGCGCTCGGACTCAGCGATGACGTCGAGCCCGAGCGTTCTCCAACAGGGTGCTGGGCGCCGCGGCCTCGGTTCCAGTGGTGGGATTGCTCATGGAACTCCTGTTCGTAAGAGAAGAGGGCGCCCACACCACCAGGGGCGCCCTCGGATGGGAGGCGCCGGCGGTGAAGAACCATCATTGGCTCGCCATCATACCACCCTAGCGCAGTGTCATGACGACTCATTCGCTTGCTCAAGCGCGGCCGCCTGCTCAATACTATGCCGCTCGGGGCGGGTGGCCGGACCGGCGGTGAGCGTCGACAACGCGCCAGCGCAATTGGCTAAAACCAGTGCCCGGCGCAGGCGCGCCCTGGACTCAGCGCGGCGGCGAGCATCACTCGGCATGCGCGTCCCTGCCCCATTCGTGTCCACGGGCGTCACCGGCACCGTGGGCACATGGACTGGGTCCGCGGGGGCGTGCCGTCCAACATGTCAACGAACCAGGCGCCTGGGCTCCCGCCCGCACCAGCACTGGGGAACCCAGGGTACTTCGCGAGCGCACCGGCCGCCTCCCGCGGGCCATCCGGACCGGAGGCTCCGGCGTCTCCCTGGTCGCCCAGTCGTCCAGTGAGAATGTGGGCCTCACGCTCGCTGAGGGACCACAGGGGTCGCAGGGCCCCCAACGCCTGGAGGTCGGACAGGTCTAATTCCCCCACCATGGGCGAGGCATCAACCAGGACGCGCGGGACGCCGTCGGGCCGTGGGGGCAGGCCGGCGTGGCTGGAGGCGAAGCGCAGCAGGCCTTCGCGAGTGGCGGGCGCGCACAGGAGTAGCCCGACAGGTAAACCAGGTCCTGCTCCACCGTCAGGTGCTGGTACACCTCCGGTGGGGTGAGCGTCTCGGCGCCCGCAGTGGAGATAAAGCTGCGCTCGCCGTCGGCCTCAGTCAGGGCCACGCTTACGCCGGTGTCGTGCGTGGACAGTGTCGGTCCGGCGTGGAGCACGCCTATGGAGTCCAGGGCGGCGCGGGCCATTCGCGCCATGGGGCCGGTACCCAGGGCTCCGCAGTACACGGCGTCGCATCCCCACTGGCGCACCGCGGCGAGGACATTGAACCCGCCGCCGGGGGCTCATGTCGTGGCTGGTGGCGAAGACATCCCGCCCCGCGGCGGCAGATTGGTACCCGCATGGATGGGTCGATGAGAACTTCACCCAGGTGCAGGACACGTCCAACCGGCTGGGCGGGGCCGACTGACGGGCCGGCGGAACCGACCTGCCTCGCCCGGGTGGGCCGCGGGATCGGCTGCCTGCTCAGGTGGGCGCGGGTCAGCTGCCCTGCTCGGGTGGGCCGCGGGGTCGGCTGCCCCGCTCGGGTGGGGCCCGCCGACCGGCGCCGGCCTTCTGTGAAACCTCGACCGGGTCATTGCGGCGGCGCAGGCGGAGTCGCGCTGCAAGAGCACCGGGGTCCAGGTCGGAGACGGCCTGCACGCGCGCCAGGGCCTGAGCGGGGAAGGCGCGCACGCCGTGGGTCGCCCCCAGGATGGCTCCGGTAATGGCCCCAATGGTGTCAGTGTCCCCGCCGAGGTTGGCGGCGGCCAGTAGCCTCCCAGGGGCGGTGGCGGTAGCGGACGGCCAGGGCAGGGCGGTTGGAATAGATTCAGTGGACTCTACGCAAAGTACCCACATGATCACGTACCCACATGAGGAAGGAGGCATCATCACCCGCATGATCGGCGGCGTACTCGACGGCGCTGCTGGCAACCGCCAGGACTGAGGCATTGGGCGCCCAAGTGCCCTGAGCAGGCAGGGAGGCAACAGTTGCCTGGGCCAGGTGCACGGCGGTGAGGTGTCGGCGCCGTCGTAGATGTGACTGACGGCGGCCGCCACCAAACCGGCGCCTGGAACCCTTGGATAGTGTTGTGGGTGACCAAGCAGGATTCACGCACGGCTTGGCCGAAGGCCGTCAGGCAGGCGTGCCCGCCGGTGCCGAAGAGCGGTTCCCAGGCGGCTGGGGCCCCGGTGGTGTAGGCGATCCCGACCGGGGTCACCCGCATGGCGGCGCCGTTGGTGGTCCCGGTGCGGCCGGTGGTTCCAGGTTCGGCGCCTGCGCGCAGTTCCTCCAGGGCGGCCTTCGTGGAAGGACCCAGGAGATCCAGGGAGCCGCGGTCGATCATGTCTCCTCCCAGTTCATCGAGGCTTGAGCTAGTGCCCTGGGCTCAATATGACCGGCGCCGCTGTCGAGGGGACAGGTCGAGGAGTAGCTCGGCCAGAAGCCAGGCCTGCTCGGTGTCGTCGGTGACGGAGCCGGCGCGCGCCAGGGGGCGCGTAGGGCTGCTCGGGGAGGCGTCCACGAGGTCCGGGTGACCGCCCCGCAGAGGCGAGTAATGCTGGCTGGGCTCAGGCCTGGGTGGCATGCCCAGGGGCGTCACCAGGGCGAGACCCGCCAGGGCCGGTGGCACGGTCAGCGGCGGTCGTCGGTTGATGTTGCGTCTGCAAGGGTCATCGCAGCTCCTGGAGCGTGGACACTAATAGGCAATAGGACCGACATTAGCCGGAGCGCGGACCACCTGGACCGTGCGGGCGGCTCCGAGATGCTGCTCTCGGGACTGGAGTTGCCAACTGGCGCGCGCCGGGCGGCCGGCGTCCTGCTCCACAGACCGACCTATGCGCAAGCCTCCTGGCGCTGGGCGACGGGCTCCGACGCACCTCTGGCACCACATCATCCTGCAATCACTGGATGACTACTCATCGGCCGTGCGCCGGACGGCCCTGTTCGGGGCGCGATCCTCCCGCCCGCACCCCCAAGGTTGCGATACGCAAACCAGTTGCTACATGGTGCTGCTGTACGCAATGCGAGTGAGAAAAAGGCCTTGCCGTGCCCACCATTGACTATAACGCCACTGTTTGCGTCATTTCCGACCCGATCCGGCCGACACCGACCTTGACGACGTCATTGAGCGCCTCGCGAGATGCCCTGGCCCCTATCATCCCAGCGTCGGCCAGGAGGCATGGCACGACGACATCTGGTACGCCATCATCACCTTCCCGCCGAGGACCTGCGCCAGGCGATCGCCACCGCCTGGCCATCGTCAGCGCCCTGGGCCGCGTCCACATGCATCGACGCCCTGCCCACCGCCTTGTTCGACGCCCGCTACCACATCAACGTCGAAGCTGACCTCGGCCGCCTCACCTGAGCGTCGCCCAGGCCGCCCAGCGCCTGGGCATCACTCCCAGGGCGTGCGCCAGCGCATCGCCGCTAGCACCCTGGCCGCCCGCCGCGCGCCGCCGCCTGGAACATCCCCTCCACCGCCCTCGCCTGAAGCGCTGCCCGCCATGCCGCTATCCATCCGACTCGGAGTGAGTGGCGTTTTCAGACACTGGGGGATTTTGTTGTCCTTTGATCCGATGGGATGGAGTCACGTCTAGGGTGAAGTATTCTGGTGAGCTGCTAGGAGCAGGTTGTGCTCGAGGTCATGGAGAAGGGTTGGTGGGTGGCAGAGGTGGCGTCGTCTTATGATTTGGTGCCGTAAACGGTGCGCAACTGGATCGGCAAGTATGGGTGGGAACATGCCACTGAGGAAGACAGCAGGGCTGTTTTAGAATCAGCTGAGATCGCGGAGACTGGGGAACGAGGTGCGCGGGCTGCGTCAGGGATGCGAGTTCCTAAAAAGCAGCGGCCTCGCGAAGGAACGGCGGTGAGTCAGCGGTACGAGCTTATCAATCGCGAAGAAGGCAGATATCCGATTGCTTCGATGTGCCGGTGGGTAGGCGTATCGAAGTCCAGCTACTACTCATGGCGTGACTGAGGGGACTCACAGTCGGAATCAGGAGAAAAGAGCTTGGCGTGCTCATTAAGGCCGAGTTCGATGAACCAAGACGGCTGGTGCGGTTATCGGAGAATCGCCGCCATTTTGAGTCGGAAAGGGCACGATCGTCTGCCCCGGGCACGGTCCGACTCAATCATGCGGTACCTGGGCCTCGTTGCCGCCCAGCCACGCCAAAGTCCGCGCGACTGTGCCCGCCGGCGACGCCGGCACCCGACCGGACCTGGTGGGGCGCGATCGGCACCCGCTGCCCTGGCGTGAAGCGGGTGGGCGACATCACCTATATCCGCACCTGGGCCGGGGTTCGTCTACCCGACAACCGTCCTGGACTATTGCACGAAGAAAGTGGTGGGCATTGCATCGCCCGCCATATGAGCACCTCAGTCCGGTGTGCGACGCGATCAACATGGCCGTGCGCAACCGCACACTCCAGGTGGCGGCGATCTTTCATTCAGACCGCGGACCACAGTATACGTCGGATCAATTCTCGAACATCTACGCAAGTATGGTATCCGCGCTTCGGTGGGCCGGACCGGTGTGTGTTGGGACAATGCCTGGGCGAGTCATTCAACCCCACACCGGGGAACGAACGAGTACACCCCCCATGGTGTATCCCACGCGAGAACATGCCATCAAGGATGTCACGTCCTGGATAGAGCTGACATAACAATCACAAGCGGCTTCACTCGGGTCTCAGCTATCGCACTCCGAACGAAGTAGGAGCGCGAGCTACTGAGCTGCAGAAATCGCAACATGACCCACAAAACAAGCACAGTCCGAATAACATTCAGCACTCCACTGCCAGTATGCCGAAAAGGCTGTCGGCAGTCCCAGCCAGCGACAGCGAGCAGTTTAATACATACCAAAATTGGAGGCGCTATAACTCTCGTTAAATCGATATTGTCTCACCAGTTGTGTCCATTTCGCTTCGCCAAACTTAAAGTCTCCTCGATTTTATACTAACGTTCTTAATGTGCTCAAATCAAGTTGAGCTTTTTACAATGAGTGGATTTTCGTACACCGAATGCCTAATTTGGAAAAATGGTAGCAGAAGTCTACGCATCATTCATCTGACAGTCGTCGCTACTGGCTTTTAGCTGGAAGTTACCTGATACTGGGTCATATTCTCCAACCTTAGCGATAGTCGCAGGTTCGTTCCGACGGGTACATTGCTCGGAGCGTTCTCGGCGGTGAAAGTCATAGGTAATTGATGTTTCGGATAGCTGGAATGCCGGACCTAGTGCGCTGTCCGATCGTAGTCGCCCGCCGAAAGTAGGTAGTCGAAGCGGGTCTTGAGGATCCGTGCGAGTGCAACGCCGACCACGCAGCCGTCAAACTCGATGATCTGGCCCTGGTAAGTGGCGGCGAAGGCGGCGACCGAGGGTCGAACGGATCTTTCAGCGTAAGCAGTGTGCCGAGATCGGCGTTGTTCTCCACCGTCAGGGTGGCTGGTGCGGTTGGTGTTGAAGGACCTCGTCTCGGCGGCTTTGATGGAGTCGCCGCTGCCTGCGTTGTGGTTTCACCGAGGCGCCCTCGTGGCAGACTGTTCAGGTGCGGGTGACGGCGACTCGTCTTCGGGGAAAGTGTGGTAGCGCACGATCACAGCCACAGCGGGATCGAAATGCTCGCCACTTTCGAATTCGGTATCGCGCAGTGGAGATCTTCAACCGCCATCGGCGGTCAGCCAACCGATGATCAGGTCCGGTATCGGCTCGGTGGTCACGTTGGTGAGCCCAGCCTCCTGAACCGGGCGACGACATCTTGATAGTTCGCATCATCAAGCTGCGACGAAGAGAACGGCGGCTGCACCTGAACAGTATGGTCGCCATCACCACAGCCACTCGACGGGAAATGCGACGAGTACAGCAACGAACGCAGCACATGCACGCGCACGCAATAATGAACAGTGGGACGAGGGTCTTTCCTAGGGATAGAACTGTTGAAGCACTGAGAGAACGCTACAAGATAGGCTACACCCGCATGCTCGTTGCGGGTTGATTGTCTCGTTGGTTCCGGTGGTAGGCATGTTGCGTGTCAGAGTTGGTGGCGGGACGGTGTGCAGGTCCTGAAGGGAGGATCGGGCGGGCTGACCCACCATCGATCTCGGTGGGAAGAAGATCCCGATCGTGCTGGGCGTGCTGGCTGGGGAGGTCTCGATGGCGAGCGGCGTGCAAGGAGAAGATCAGCGAGCTGTCCATCGGACGGTGGAGGGCGGAATTCTGAGTGCCGCCCAGGGCCCGCACCATAGGGGCGCCCCCACAGAAGGTGTTGCACCGATGTCGAAGTTGTGCAGGCTCTGTTCGGTCTGGGCCCCCAGTAGTGGGTCGGCGGGGACCTCGATCGTCCCCATGGAGTCGGACTCGGGTGCGCGTCGTGGCGGCGGCCCGGTCGGGCGTCGTTGCATCAGTTGTCATGAGGCAAGGCTATGCGCTCCCTCCGCGCCCGGAGTGCGCTGGCCAGGCCCGTCAGGACGGGGCGTCCGGTCGGCTCGGGGACGAGCACGCATAGCTTCACCGGGAGGGCCCGGCCGCAGAGCGAACGCGCGGGCGGACGCGCAGTCAGGCGCGCGGCCAGTACGCGCAGGCGGTCGCGTACTCGCTCGTCCCTCGGCCGCCGTCGCCCGTGCGGCTGATCCTCTCATCGGCGTCGAGCAGGCGGGCCCAGGACCTCCGCGACGGCCTCACCGGCCCGTGGCGCAACAGCCGCCGCGGCCAGCGATTCCGCGGATCCAGGCCCGCATCCAGATTCGGTCGCCCGCTCGTCACGCACGCCGCGACGAGCTCGGCCGCCTGCTCGGGCGTGCCCGGCCGCGGTCATCGGCACGATGACGGTGGCGACCTGTGCGAGCGGACGGGCGCCCATCCACGAGGCCGAGTCGGCCGGGTCACGAAGGGTCACTCGGTGAGCAGGCTCCGCAGACGGGCTGCGTCACCGGGGTCCAGCAGACCGGAGCGGTCCCACTGCACCGCCTAGAGCGCTGCGTCACCGGCGACCTCGTCGACGTCGCGGCCAGCGCCCTCGATCATGGCGAGACCAGCGGCGGCTGCTCCGCCACCGGCTGCTCCCGGAGTCGACCGGCGGCGGGGCGGCTGCCAGCCTGCCGGCCCCTGCTTCGACCACGCCTGAGCCGTGGCACCGGGTCGTCTCGCCGTCCGGGGCGTCGCCCCAGGACGCCAGGATCCTGGCCGCCGTCCTCGCGGGAGGCCGATCCGCACGCACCCGTTCAGGGCGGGGACCACGGAGGAAAGAAGGCTGGCTGGCCAGCGCTCCGCCCAGCCGCCCACGAGGTCGAGTACCGCCCCAACGGCATCGTCGGTGGCAGCGGGGTCGGTCAGGAGACCGGCGACGGCGTCCAGCAGCTCAGGTGTTGGCGCAGCCCGTACCGCGAAGTCCCTCACGAACCCCCGTCATGCCGTTCAGGCGCAGGTCGGAGGGTTCGGGCGCGCCAGGCGCGGAGGCGAGGCAGGCCGCCCAGCGCTCGTCGCCCTGGAGGGCGAGGGCGTAGGCAGCGTCGGTGCGCGGCGTGCCCGGTGGCGGCTCGGGCGCAGTGCCTCAGGGCGTTGCCAGGCGGGCCAGGGCATCGCGGACCTCCGGCCGCGAGCGCATGAGCCGCAGGGCGCCCACGCGGTGTGGGTCCGCGTCAGGGCGCTCCGCGAGCTCGAGCAGGCGCTCACGGGCCGACGGCGTGGCGCCCACGCGACCTGAGGACCACCTCGGTGAGGGCCTCGATAACCTCCGTGCTCGCTCCACCGGCGTCGGCGGGCGGGCGGTGAGTACTTCCGCGGCCAGTGGCGGGTCGGTGAGGGCGAGCCACATTGGCAACGGTCGGGGATGTCGTCCGTGAGCTCGTTGAGGCAGACGTCGGCGACGCCCAGCGCCGTGGGACCAGCCAGCGGCCGGTGCGGGCGTCCTCCTTGCTCGCACGGCTGCCGCCACGCGCCCGAGCAGGGCGCAGGTCCAACCTCGGGGGTGTCGGGGACGTCGGGCCGTGGCGGCCCAGCACGAAGGCGGCGGCGCGGGCGATGCCGCGTCGGGACCGCCACTCGGGGCCTGGGCGGCGGACGCAGGCTCGCCCAGCACGGCGGCGCGCTGGGGGCCGAGCCGGGAGCGTCGGCCCTGAAGGAGGTGAGGGCCTGGGCCGCGAGCGGGTCGAAGGAGCCGAGGCCAGCCAGCAGCGGGGCGAGGACGTCGACGGCCTCGTCGAGCCGGGCCTGGTACTCCCCGAGCCGGTCCTCGGCGCGCCGGTACCCGCGGGTCGCCCGAAGGAACGCCAGGGGCGGCACGATGCTCCTGGACACTGGCTGTAGTAGGCCGCGAGGCTAAGAGCGCCGTCGGATCCGCAGCGCCCTGCGGCGAAAGCAGGCGGGGCGACCTCGAGGACGGCGGGGCGGAGGCCGGGTAGAGGCTGCCCTGGTGGAGACGGTGGGTACAGGTCATTAAGAGCGTCGTCTGCGCGCTCCGGGTCGGTCAGGCCTCCAGGGGCCTCGGGCACCCTCGCTGGCGGGCCCGTAGGCGCCGTCCAGCTCCGACCAGTCGACGCCCGCGGTGACCGCCCCAGAGCCTGTCCCAGGGCCTGCGCTTCCCGGCTCCCAGCGTCTCCGGTGCTCTCAGTGCCCACCGTCGTCCTCCCCCGTGGTGCCGCGCTAATCACTTCCCAATGGTGGAGGCGTCCTCCCCGTGGTGCCGCCCGACTGCTGCACAGTGCGCGGTCACACTCAGTAGCAGCGAGGCCTGCCGTCCCGCGGCCGCCCCGCCAGCCGACCAGGACCCCAGGGTGAATGAGGCCTGCCGCCCGGCGGCCGCCCTGGCTGGCCGCTCCCTGGACGGCGTCAGGCCCGGCGGGTGTCCAGGCTCATGCGCCCCCGGTGCCGGGCCTCCCTGAGGTGCGGGCCGGTCGCTCCTACACTCCGGGACCGTGACTACCCCCGCCCCATGATCCGTCCCCCAGGCCGTGTCCGACGTCTCCTGCGGCGCCCCGTCGCCGTGGCCGAGGCCGTCATCGCCCAGCGCACCGTGCACCTGGCCCCTGAGCCTCCCGGGGCCAGGTCCGGCGTCATCACCCCGACGGCCGCGCCCTGCCTCTCCCGGCACCGAGGGGCGCCCTGCGCCCTGGAGGCGGTCGGGAGACTCCCTGGTGGCCGGCTCTAGGGTGACAGCCAGGCCAGGCCCTGACCCGCGTATCGCCCGCCTCTGGCCGCCGGCACCAGTGAGGACGTGGCCTGGTCCACCCACGCCCGGCTCGGCTCGACCATGCGCCGCGTCCGGTACCGGTTCCCGCCCGGGTGGACAGGCCGACGTCCTGCTGGTGTGCGCCGGCTCAACGACCTCCTGGCCCGCCGCTCCCTGGCGGAGTGGGAGGAGGACCTCGAGGCCGTCCTGACGACGCCGCCGGCCGCGCCCGGCACGGTGGTCTGCTCCGCCGGGCAGCTCTACCGCAGTCCCGTCCTCATGCGGACCCTGCGCCGCGTGCTGCGCGAGTGGACGGACGCCCAGACGGAGCACTCTGCGGCCATCTGCGCGCCGCCGCGTCCCCTACGTCGACGTGGCCCACTGCGACCTCGCCGAGGCTTCTGGGGCCCAGGACGGATTCCACCCCTCCGCCGCCGGCTACGAGATGGCCGCGAGCATGGTCACCGAGCCCATGCTCGGCGCCCTGGGCGCCACGCGGACCGGCTCGCCCTCCGCCAGGACCACTGACCACCCCTCCGCCAGGAGCACTAACCAGCCGCGCCCTCCTACCCCGCCCCCGGCCTGTCACACGAGCGTCACAGCGGGAACACACTCCTCCGGCGTAGCCTGCAACTCCAGTGTCAGCCTGATCAGGAGAGGAACCACCGTAGCACGTCGCGATCACGACCGCCTCAGCCGCGCCCTCGCCACGCCATGTCCCTCCCCTGCGCCCCGTCGGCGCCGCTGGCACCTGGAGGGACTACGTCCGGTGGCCTCCTGCCTGGGGGTTCGTGGTCTGGACCGCCCTGGTGGGCGCGGGCGCCACACGGGCTGGCTGGACCACCTGCGCCCATCCCGGCTGGCTCCCCGGTCCGTCCCGGGCCAGATCTACGAGGTCGGTCCCTGGCCACCACACCCGGTCATTGTCTTTACGGCTATCGGGGTGGCCGCCCTGATGGCCTACAAGCGTCGGATGCGGCGTCTGGCGGTGGCGCGGCGGCCACATTCATTACGCCTGCCGTGGGGACGGCGGTGAGCATGTGGCTCAGCCGCACCCGACCGGCGTCGGCCTGCCGACCCATCTCGCACCAGGGCTACGCCTACCCGGCCGCGCACGTGGTGGCCGTGACCGTGCCTCGTGGTGCTGGTGACCCTGACGCGGGCGCAACGGCGACCGACCTCCAATATCTGGGCCGTCCTCCTGCGAAAGTGCTGGTGGTCCGCCACCTGCGCCAGCCAGTGGCTCTGCAGGCCTGAGCGGATCTCCGACATCCTGGGCGGCCTCCTGCTGGGCTCGGCGGGTGCCGCGGCGGCCCTGCGTATTGGCGGCATCCAGGCGATCCTGGCCTCCTGGGGGCACCTGGGGCTGGCCAGTCGTGCCGTGGACCGGCGCGCCGCCATCATCCTCAACCCCACCAAGCTCGACGACCTGTCCTGCTGCGGCGCCGCGTGGACTCCGAGGTCCTGTCGGCGGGCTGGCGGCCTACCGTGTGGCTGGAACGACGGCGGAGGACCCCGGTCACGCGGCCGCCCGTGCAGCCCTGGACGCCGGGGTGGACCTGGTGCTGGTGGCGGGGGCGACGGGACGGTGCAGGTGGTGGCCTCGAGCTGGCTGGCACGGGGGTGTCCATGGCGCGCTGCCCTCGGGCACCGGCAACCTCCTGGCCCGTAACCTCTCGGTCCCCTGGACACCGACGCCGCCCTGCGCCTGGCGCTGACGGGCCGGCCGCGCCGCATTGACGTGGTCACGGTGAGCGACCGACGCCGGACCCCGGAGTCTGGCCTGCTGGAGTCTGGCCCGCCAGGGACAGCCTGCGGGGGAGCAGCTCCACTGAGGCGGCGGGCAGCCTGGGCGCCCAGGCCCTAAGCACCCTGGGCCCTTGGGGAGGCCGACGCCCCCGCCCCGGGTCACTGCGGTGACTCAGCGCTGAGGGGCCCGGGCCTACGGGCCCTGACGCCTCCTCGCCCCAGGTCAGGCACCTGAGTCCTGCGGCCGACAGGGGCCACCCGCTCGCAGTCATGGCGGGGGCTGGGCCTGGACGCCCAGATTATGGAGGACACCAATGACGGGCTGAAGAAGGTCATCCCGCGGGCGCCTACGCGGTGGCCGCGGTGCAGAACGCGGTCCGGACCCTTCACCCTGACCCTGCGCATTGACGGCGGGGAGCCGACCACGCACCAGGCCGCCGCGGCCCTGGTCGGTACGGGACAATCACGCGCGGCATGACGCTCTTCCCCGCCGTGCCCGACGACGGATGATCGACCTGCTCTGGCCAACCCGTCCCACGTAGTCTCCTGGGCCAAGCTGGGCACGGGCCTGCTGACGGGCATGGACGTGGAGGCTGGACTTCTTCCGGGCGCGCAGCATTGAGATGACCCTGGACCGCCCATGTGCCCTGAGCTCGACTGGCGACACCGCCGGAGTCACCCGCCACCTGGCCGTCCGCGTGGAGCGGGGTCCTGTCGGTCATAGCCCCTGAGGCAATACGGGAGCCGGGTCAGGGCGGGTCCCAGTCATAGCCTGGACCAGGCACCGTCCGCCCCTACTCGCAGCCCGCACCCGTGTCCCACCAGTCATAGCCTGGGATCGCGGGAATCCAGGCAGGTTCTGGTCGTGCCAGCAACCAGGACAGTTTTACCTTGGTACTGTCAGGTTACGGTAGCGTGCTTTGACTTGTCGGCATGGAGGCCTTTCCGTGCAAGTTCCTGCCGGATAGGCAGGGCGGAGGCGCCTGCGGGGGTGGGGGCACCTGCCTACTACTCCACTCGCCTCTTGCGGGCCCGCTGCCCGCCGCCCCTAGACCGTGAGGGATGCTGCTCATGACCACAGCGATTCCTTTCGACCACTGACTACTACCAGGGCTCGGCCTGGACCAGGACGCGCCCGTCCGGAGATCCAGGACCGGCTCACGGTCCTGGGCGCAGAACCGCAGTCGCGCCGTCTTCAAGAACGCCCAGGGGGAGAGCGCGGGGCGCAGCCTGGCCTGGATCGCCGAGGCCAGGCGGGTCTTGCCACCGAGGACTCCAGGACGAGTACGACATCCGGCTCCGCCAGCAGGCCCGTCAGGTCGACTCGGGACCGGTCGGGCCTGGAGATACCACCACGCAGGTGACTACGGCCCGCCCGGATTGCCGCCCGCAAGGCCGGGGAGGCCCTTCCGACCCCAGACCCTGGGTGGTCTCCGCCTGGTTGAGCTCGCCGAGGACAATAATAAGCAGGCCAAGACCTGCCGACGAGGCCCTTATTGCCGACGAGGACAAGAGTGCCGCGGTAGACGTCCAGGAGGTCCGCGGCGTTGCTCGAGAGCCTAAACTATCGGACAAGGCGGCCAGCTGCTACCGGCAGGCTCCTCGGGCACGCCCCGGACACCTACAAGGGCTCAGCTCTACCTGCGCCCTGGCCAGGGTCCTCCAGCTCCGAGAATAGCTACAGAAGTCCATTGAGTCCATTGACGCCTGCCTGGAGGCCTACTCCCTGGCCGACAACCTCGGGTCCGACACCAGGAGCACATTAACCAGATAGTGCGACACGAGATAACATACACCCATTCGGAAGAACTGAAAAACCTAAGAGGAAAAGTAAACGCCCGCAACCTTCCGACCAGGGACAGGACAATGCTGCTCGGCATTATTGCATCGTGCATGCGAGCACGCGAGCTCATGGCTCGGGAGGGCGAGCTCAACCGCCTCGCCGATAGACTGAGGGATCAGCCCTAAGCCTTCTGACGACGACTCCTTTCTTGATATTCTTGGTGGCCTTTCTTTCTAGTTTGACACTATTTCTAGCAGTGGGGCTCTTTATTGCTATATTCCTGGCCGACACATCAGTTCCTTCTGGCCTACTAGTATGCAATAAACATACTTTCCATGTGGTTCATCTATCGCTGTTTGCAGGAACACCGTCGCAAAAAGCCTACAAACGCGATCAGGAAAAGCTCTTACATCACCAGAAAGCAAGCTTCAGGCTGTCAGGAAGAGGCTCTTGAGCTTCTGGAGGATTCGCAACTACTAGCCCCAACCGACCCCAAGAATAGGTGGCACGACCATGCCCGCTGGAACCAGGTCGGCCTGGGCGGGGCCGTATTGACCTCGCTGGGCGGGGGCAACGTTCTGGGTGGAGGACTCCGTCCTGGACGGGGCCTCGCAGGCAGTAACCCAGGCGCTCATCGCCCTGGCTGAGCAGGACCACGCCCGGCCAGCTGGAGGTCATCGTCCTGGACGACTCGCTCACCGGCGTCGCCTCCCCCTTCAGGACGTCAACGGCGGCGGCCAGAAGGATCCTGGACGTCCTGCCGGGGCGCGACTGACCTCCTGGCCACCTTAGCCTGCCTCAGGGCCCACATCCAGGGCGTCAACAACGTGGTCCAGGGCGCCCCCTGCCTGCTGGAGTTCCGCAGCGGGTGGACTACCGTCGAGAGCTTCAAGCTGGTGGTGCTCGCCGCCGACTTCTCCCTGCTGCCCGAGCGGATCCAGAACGAGGTCGCCGTCCTGCTCAGGCCGGTCCCCGGGCGGGTCGTTCCTCATCCACTCCATGTCCATGGGGTCAACGAGGTTTCCTCACCGGCATGTGCACCCACCTCACCTGCCAGGGCACCACCGTCCTGGACGCTCCGGCAGGCGCCTGGGGCGGGTCCCGGCCCCGGACGCGCAGGAGCTCATCGGCGTCGCCCAGCAGGTCGCCCGCCAGAGTGGGCACCACCCCATGGCGCCCATCGCCTTCAGCACCGTCCAGGACCCGACCCGCCCCTGGAGGGCCTCCAGCGCCGACGGCATCACCTTCTCCCTGGGACGCTACGGCCTGTCCCGGGTCGAGGTGACCCTGGGCGACGAGGTCAACCAGCGCCACAACGTCCTGGTCACCGGCGCCGCCGGGCAGGGGCAAGTCCAACCTGGTCTCGGTCATTGTCCACAGCCTGTGCCAGCGCTACAGCCCCGACGAGCTCGAGCTCTACCTGCTGGACTTCAGGGCGAGGGCGTCACCCTCAAGCCCCCTGGCTCCCAACGGGCGGGGCGAGTTCCTGCCCACGCCCGGGTCCTGGGGCTGGACGCCGACCGTGAGTACAGGGTGCACGTCCTGCGTCACCTCCTGCGGACCTACAGGCGGCGCATGGCCCCGCTTCAAGGGAGACCGGCGTCCGGTCGATCCGCCAGCACCGCGCGCTCCGCCCGCCCGCACCATGGCCCCGCATACTGGTGGTCGTGACGGGTTCCAGATGCCGTTCGCCGACAACGACTCCCTGGCGCGCGAGGCGGCGGACCTGCTGGTGCGCTCGGTGCGCCTGTTCCGGGCCGCGGGCATTCACCTCCCTGCTCGCCTCCCAGACCATCGGCGGGAACATGGCCCTGGCGGGCTCCGGCCGGGGACAGCCTGTTCAGCCAGATCCCCGCACGCATCGCCCTGAAGAACTCCCCGACCGAGTCCCGCCACCCTGGGGTGCTGAATGACGCGGCCACCACCTGCGCGCCCGGGAGGCCATTGTCAACTGCGACCACGGGCCTCGGACGCCAACCGGAAGGTGACTATCGCCTACGCCGACGAGGAGGTCCCTCACTCCCTGCGCGCGCACTGGTGGACGCTGGCGGCTCGCGCTACCAGGCCCCCGAGGTGTTCAACGGGAGGCGCCCGTCACCATTGAAGCCGACCTGCCGGGCCTGCGCAGGACCCAGGTGCCCACGCTCCTGCTGGGGCACCGCGTCGAGGTGGGCACCCCCGTGGAGGCCGTGGCCCTGGAGCCCGGGCTGGGGCGGAACCTCGCCGTCGTCGGCCCTGGGGACCAGGTGGCGGTGCTGGTGGCCGCCGCGCGGGCGGTCCTGGCCACATCCCCCGCCGGCCTGCTGACCGTCCCATGCCCGCGGGCCTGCCCGAGCCGGACCGGGAGGCCGTCCGCACCCTGGAGGAGGAGTCCTCCCGTCGGCTGCACGCACCGTCCCGGCCGACGAGGCCAGCGCCTGGAGTGGACGAGGCCTGTTGCGCCCACCCGCGCGCGGCCTGCTCCTGGTGCCGCACTGCGAGCGTCTGCGCGAGGTCCCGGCGTCCCTGGGGGAGCTGCTGCGCGCCCTGCCCCTGGGCGGCACCCACGTCCTGGCGGGCTGGAGCAAGCTGGAGGCGTTCAACGACACGGTGGGCTACGGCGGGAGAGCTCCTTCGACGTCCGTCTGGCCCTGGGCTGGACACCCAGTCCACCCGCCGCCTCATGAACGACCCGGTCCTGGAGTGGCGGCCGCGGGCCAACCGCGCCCTGGCCTGGGACGTGGCCGGGACGGCCGCCCCGTCGTCGTCATCCCCTACACCCGAGCAGAGGAGTAGCCCGTGTCCTCATGGACGTCATGAGACCGTCACCGCCATCCAACGCCAGATCGAGGCAGCAGGCCCTGCTGGACGGCTTCAGCCGCAGCAACCGCGACAACATGGACACCGTCCGCTCCTGGCTGACCGGCAGCGCCCAGGCCGTGACCAGAGCATGCTGGCGGCCCTGGGCAGGCCGAGCGCTCCCCTGAGGACGGCCCAGGCGCCCTGGGCCGGGCCGAGGACGCCTCCCAGCACGTGACCACCCTGTAGGAGGAAGGACAATGAGCGAGCTCGCTCCAGGACGTCATTAACGCGGCCTACCGCATTGGCGACTCCACCCGGGACGTCTGCGTGACCGGTCGCAGCAGCGCCGACAGGCTGGCCCGGCTCGGAGCTGGCCGTGGTCACGCGCCCTCCCGCTCCGGCGGCGAGCCGCCGCACAGACCATGGAGGCGGTCCGGGCCCGTGCGCCAGGCGGTGGTGGCTAGGCGCCCTCCGGCGTGAGGTAGACACCTTTGTCAGGGCGGCCCGGCGGTAGCCACTGCCCTGGGTCACCAACCCCGCCAGGGAGAGGCTCAGGCGCAGCGCTATAGCCGCGCTGTGCGAGGCCGAGTTCCGGGTCCGCTGCGCGCTCAGCGCGACCGAGGAGGTCGTCTCCAGGACCACCGCCGAGGTGCAGGGGGACCGCCCTGGGGAGCAGCCGCTCCGGGCCTGCCGCTCAGCCCCGCCATCCAGTCCGAGGCACTGGGTCACCTGGCCCAGGCGCGCGCCCTGGCCCACGAGATCAGCACCCAGGAGTGGGTCGACGAGGGACGAGGAGGACACGTGACCAGCACCCTGAGTGAGTCCGTCTCGAGCTGGGTGCCCGCCTGCAGCTGGTGGCGGGGGGCCCGGGGCGCCCTGGCCCTGCTCGACGAGGCGCTGGTCCACATCGACCAGGCCCGGTCGGATCTGGCCGCGCTGGAGGCGGGTGCGGAGGCGGGCCTGGCACCTGGGGAGCGGCCGGTGACACCGGGAGGGGCGGTTCTACCGGCAGGAGGAGGGTGCCGCCCTGCAGGGAGGCCGACGCCGCCCGCGACCAGGTGTGCACGCCAGTGCGGGCGCCCCGGCGACTACTGCCGTGGCGTCGAGGCACTGGTCGAGACCTGCGGGCCCTAGGGCTGGCGCCCGGGTCGGGCCTGGGCCGGGGCGCTCCTGCAGGGAGCCGCCTGAGGGTGTAATGCTGGCGCCCGTCGGCCTGGGCCCGAGACACCGCGATGCGAGCACCTGCGGGGCTGGCGTCTGGCGGAACATTTTGTGCAGAAGGCAACCGATTGCGCGAAAGTAACCTGGGTCCGTTACTTTCTGCAAAAATGTTACTGTGCAGCAAAAATGTTCTCTCTGTGCGCGAGGCAATGGGCGGCACCCCAAGGCCCGGCACCTAGCACGAGCGCCCCCAGCACCCCAGGCCCCGGCGTCGCGTCCTCAGAGCAGCTCGGTCCGCCCTGGTCACGCAGCCGGTCCACGACCCCCTTGACGGCCTGGGCCCGCTCGGGGTGGTCACCAGACAGGCGTCAGGGTGTCCACGACCACGACCCCCGGCACCCCCAGGAGGACCACCTTACGACCCGTGGTCGAGGCCACAGGGGCACCGGGAACGTCACGGCCTCCACGTCGCCACCGGACCGCCCTGGGCGGCGCCGTCGAGCACGGCCACCGGCAGCAGGTCCCTGTCCGCGCGGCGCCAGGAGGTCGTGGAGGGCGTCAGCCGCCCGTCGTCCCCAGCCCGCGGCGGCGGGCACGGTGGCCACTCCCCCGGCGGCGGCGACCGGCTCGGCAATGGCGTGGTCACGGCGATCCGCTCCAGGCCCGGCCAGGTGGCGTCCAGGACCCTCCTGGCGTGCCGGGGTGTCCCGGGCGGCGGCAATGGACTCCCGCGCCCGCGGCCCAGGCGGGGCGCTGGGCGGCCAGGTGGTCCAGGGAGGACCCCGCGCGGGCTACGAACATCCCGGCGTTCCAGCGGTAGTCGCCGGTGGCCAGGTAGCGGGCTGCGGTGACGGCGTCAGGCTTCTCGGTGAGCTCACACACCGTCGTCCGGGGCGCGGGACGTCGGTGGGGGCCCCGCGTGGATGTAGCCGAAGGCGGTGGGAGGCCGATGGCCTCGATACCGATGGTGCCACCCAGCCTGCCCGGCCAGCGGCGGCCTGGTGACGGCCCGGGTGAGCGGCCCGTCGGCAATGGTCTGGTCGGCGGCGGGAGCCGACCACGGCGTCGCGCCGTGCCGGGGAGGCGATGACGGCGGCAGCCAGGCCGATGGCGGCCGTAGAGCTCGCGCAGGGGACGGCTCGGCCGGGAGGTTGTCCCGGGGACGTCAGGAGCTGGTCGGCCACGGCGTCCACGTGGGCGACGCCGGTGACCACCGTCACCGAGGCGGCTACCGGTGCCAGGCGTGCCGTGCCTGGATGAGGGAGCGGCCCGCACCGGTGAGGTCAGGAGGAACTTGGGGCGCTGGCGGCTCAGCGGCCACACCTCGTCCGCCCCCGGCGGGATAATGGCGTGGACGGGGCGGTGGCGGGCGCCCGCGCAACGCCCGTGGTGGCGTCACGATGGTGGCGTCACGACTGGTGGCGTCGTGGCTGGTATCGGTGAGGCCCCGGCGGTGCGGGCGGGGCCCGCGGCAGGGGCCAGGGGCGCCGGTGTCGGCGGCGTCAGCGATGGAGGCAGAGGCGGCGGTCGGCTCACGCCCCCAGGCTGACCGGGCCTGGTCACTGGCCTCCCGTCGCCCGCCCGTGGGCGCGAGGACCGCCCTGTCACCCCCACCGGGCCGGTCAGGCCTGGTGGGAACACCTGAGCGTGGCGGGCGCGGAAGGGTGACGTAAGTTGGGCCGCTCGTGGCGTGGACCTCCTGGGGCTGGCCACCGCCTGCAGCCGGGGCGGGTTGGCGATCCAGGCCCCCGTCAACAACACCACGCGCCCATGAGGTGGAGCCAGAGGACGAGGATCGCCGTGGCAGGAGGCCAGTAGCGGGTTGTCGGCCGAGCGGGCCACCACCCCACGCCCACGCTCCTGACCCGAAGAGCAGCTGCCCAGCTCAGCGCCCTCAGCCAGGTCGCGCCACGGACGCACCCGCGCGCAGCACCGGCACGGCCAGGACCGCGGCGTCAATGAGGAAGGGGACAGCAGCCAGCCGCGGTCGGTCGCCCAGGCCGGCGGCTCAGCCTCGCCCCAGGAGGCGGGCAGCCTCGTGGTGGCCACCGACGCGGTGCAGTCGTGGCCGACGCCCACCACCACGCAGGAAGCTACGGGCTCCACGCCTGGGTGACCACGGGTGACGCGGGGTTGTAGACCAGGCCGAAGACCCCGCAGCGCCGCCGACACCGCCCGCAGGCTCGTCGCCGGTGAGAGCAGGGCGGCGGCCAGCGCCAGCTGGGTCGAGCCCGAGCCCCAGGTCAGCGACTGAGGCTCCAGCACCCCTGTCCTCGCCGCCGGTGTCACTGGACCGGGGACGGCTCCGATCACCTCTCGACGACGGCGACCCGCCAGGCGGGACGGTGGGCGAGACGGCCATGAGCGTGGTGGCCCCAGGGTCAGGACGCGAGGCGGAGAACAGCCCTGTAGGCGATGCCCCGGCCAGCAAGGAGCCGTTAGCCGTGGAGTAGCGGGTCAGGGCCCGGGCAGGCGAGGTGGGCGCAGGCGCACCACGGCGGGCCCAGGACGCGCGGTGGCGGCAGCCAGCCCGGCCCCACTCGACCCGGACGGCCGCCCGGTCCCAGCGCCCCCGGTGGAGGGCGGCCGGTGGGTCAGCGTCTCGCGGGCACCGACCGCCCGGCCTCGCGCTCCCGCGCCCGGCCGGCACCCCAGGACCCTCAGCAGCCTGGGCACCAGCCCAGAGCCCGCCCCGCAGCCATCGCCCCTCACGCCGCGCGCCGCCGTCCGGACCGCCATCCACCTCACCCGCATCACGCACGCCCAGGGGCAGGAGCGCAGGTAGGTGGACGAGCCGTCGGCCCCGAGCTCGTGGAGGTGGAGGTGCTCGACGACCAGTACCGCCTCGATCCCCCGCCCCACCGGGCGGCGGTCCTGGGCCCGGTGGTCAGGCAGGTGGGCGAGGGTGACGTGCGGGTGGTGGGGAACCTGAGCTCCCGCGCAGGGGCCGTCGGCGGAGCGGACCCGCGCCTGGAGGTCGGTGCACCCCGCGCTGCGTCAGGGGCCAAGGTAGACCACGGGACTGACCGGCTCAGCTCTCCACCCCCGCCAGGTGCACGGTGAGGCAGGCACCAGGAGCGTGGTACGCAGGAAGCTGGTGACGGCGGGCGGGCCGTCGGCAGGGACCAGGGGTGGGCGGCAGGATGTGACGTGCGGGGCGGTGTGCGCCAGCGGGTCCCCGGCGGCGGCCCGGGCGCTGCGGACCTGGGACGCCCAGGGCTCGGGGACGAGGGACGGTCAGCCGATGACGCTCGCGGTCAGTGGGCACAGGAAGACTCCATGAGGTCCCCTCTGGTCCGTGGGCGCTGGTCCGCGCGCGGGAGGCCAGGAGCCGTCCGCACGGTCGGCGGTCACGATACCGTGCGCGGCTGACGCCGCTGCCAACACGAGGTGTAGCTCGCTTCCTCCTGCTCCTGTTCGTTTCTGAGCGGCAATGTTTGAGTTTGCGTGATTTTAGCGCCGAACCTGGCAGACTGTCTCTGACCACCCTCAGCCCCGACCCGCGACCGCCGGACCGGGCATGCTCGCCCGCCAGCGCCGGGTACATCCTGGAGCAGGTGTCCGCCACCGGCGAGGGTGCGGTCGCCGAGGTCGTGGCGGCCCTGGGCATCTCGAGATGACGGTCCGCCGGGACATTACGACATGGCCCGGGGGCTGGTCGAGCGCGTCCACGGGGCGCCGTCGCCCGCCGGCCCCCACCAGCATGGAGCCCGCTTCACCGCCAGGTCCACGCTCACCTCGACGCCAAGCGGCGCATTGGCGCAGCCACCGCCGCCCTGATGCGACCGGGGACGCCTGGCCCTGTCGGCGGGCACCACCCGACCCTGGCCGTGGCAGGCCTGACCACCCTGCCCCACCTGGGGACCTGACCGTCATCACCAACTCCCTGCCCGCCGCCCGGCTCTCTTTGACGCCGCCGACGCCGCCCGCGCCGAGTCCCGCGACGCCATCGTCCTGCTCACCGGTGGTGAGCGCACGCCGTCAACGCCTGGTCGGGCTGCGGCCATTGACATGCTGCGCGCCCTGCGCGTGGAGTGAGTGGTGCTCGGGGGCGCACGGCTTCACCCAGGCGGGCCTCGCGACAATCTCCAGGAGGCGGCCGTCAGCAGGCCCTCCTGGCCTCGGGGCGCACCGCCGTGGCCGTCCTGGACGCCAGCATAGTGGGATCGCAGTGCGTTCCTTCTGCCCGACCAGGGGACATCGGCGTCCTGGTGACCGACTCCCGGCCGGACGCCAGGACGACGGCGGCCCTGGACGAGTCAGGCACCACCCTCATTGTCGCCGACCCGCTGCCGCACCTGACAACCACCACCGGAGACTCGTCGACCACCACCAGCCCCGTCTTCTCCCCCGCGCTCAGCGCCGAGCAGGGAGGACGCGGCCACCGACCTGTTCCGCACGGCCCTGGAGGTGAGCCCGACGGCGTCTGGTACGCCCGGGCGGAGTCAACATTATCGGCGAGCACACCGACTACAGCGGCGGCCTGGCCTGCCGATCGCCCTGCCGCACCGTGCCCACCTGGCCCTGCGCGCTCGCGAGGGGCCGCACCGTGCGCCTGGTCTCCTCCCAGGCCCGGGCGGTGGAGGTCCTGGACCTGGACCGTATCGTGCCCCAAGAGGCACGCCCGGGATCCCCCACTGGGCGGCCTACGTCGCCGGGTCGCCTGGGCGCTGGAGCGCGACGGCCTGGGGCCCGCTGCCGGGCTTCGACGCCCTGGTCTCCCCTGCGTGCCGCTGGGCGCGGGCTGTCCTCCTCGCGGCGCTGGAGTGCGCCACGGCGGTGGCCCTGGACGAGTGGCGGGCCTGGCCTGGCAGGTCCGGCGCAGGCGCCCACGGACGTCGGACGCCGCCTGGTGGAGGCCTGCGTGCGGGCGGAGAACGAGGGTGGCCGGCGCGCGCACCGGGGGCATGGACCAGTCCGCCTCCCTGCGCGCCCGGGCCGGGCACGCCCTGGAACTGGACTGCCGCGACGGGTCGGTGGAGCACGTCCCCTTCGACCTGGACGCGCAGGGCCTGGCGCTGCTGGTGATCGACACCAGGGCCGAGCACTCCCTGGTGGACGTGCCATTGCATGGAGCTGGCGGCGGGCGGCCTGCGAGCGGGCGGCCCAGCTGCTGGGCGTGGAGAGCGGCCGACGTCCCTCGGACACGGCCTGGAGGGCCCTGGGCCCGCGCCTGGGGGCCAGCGGCGAGGAGGACGCCGACGTCCTGGTGCGACGCACCCGGCACGTGGTCACCGAGATCGCCCGCACCCGCGACCTGGTGGCCCTGCTCCAGGACGGACGGGCCCTGGCGGATGAGAAGCTGGCCGCGGCCGTGGCCCTCATGGACGCCTCCACGAGTCCCTGCGCGTGGACTCACGAGGTGACCGTCTGAGCTCGGCGTGGCCTGCACAGGGCCGCCCGGGACGCGCCCATGCCCGCATGACCGGCGGAGGCTTTAACGGCGCGCGCGGTCGCGTGCTGGTGGACGCGGGTACGGTCCAGGACGTGGCACGCGCCGTCGTCGCTGCCTACGCGCATGCCGGGACCTGCCGTGTCGGCCTTCACTGACTTGCCAAAGGTCCCCAGTGCACGGCAGTCGCCTGGCCTGAGGGCCGGCACGGCCCCACGCAGCGCGGCACCCGTCCGCCTCCAGCCCACCCGCCTCCCACCGCGAGAACGGTGCTTATTGCTCGTGAGTACGGTACTTGTGCCCGTGGGAACGGTACTTGTTCGCCGAGAGACGGTACTTATTCGTCGTGAGAACGGACGCGGCGTCCACCACAGTTCTTGACCTGCGCGGACGCACCGACGGAGCCCCTTTGCGCGACTCAGGTGAACATGTGCTCGCACACACACGGGAGGCCGGCCCCGCCCCGGTCAGTCCCTACGGTGTCGAACACCGGTGAAGTGGGCGTCGTCCGGTCCGGCGTCGCGGCGGCCCCCGGACCAGCCCTCTTGTGGAGTACACCGCGCCCGGTTCCGGTGAATCCTCCTCCCGCGAGGGACCGACAACGGCAGCGGGCACCTAGCACTCTTCAGTACCAGCCGCGCTGGTCCCACGTCGGCGTCCGACCGTCCCTGCTGAGGAGCACGCGGTGAAGCGCACGTCCTGCCCGATCAAAGATCACTCCTGACCTGGTGATCGCCGTGGCACTGACAGATCGCCTTCTTCCCCAGCAGAGGGCACGACGGCAGGCATCTTGAGATTCGGTCACCACCAGACCACGCTGGCAAAGAAGGGTGATATCACCAACATTACCGAGGTCAAGACGCAAGATCGTCGAGGACGCCGCCGTGACAGCCCTCGCCACCCTCTCGGGCACCGTGGAGTCTCCTGCCCGTGGACAAGGGCGGCGCTACGTCGAGGCGGCGCGGCCCTGCTGACTCATTAAGAAGGTCGAGAGGCAGGAGCCGGTCACCTGCACGGACTTCGGGACGGCAGTCACCACCTACCGAGGCTGCCTGGACAAGGTCACCCGCTGCCGCAGTCTACGCTGGTCTCCGGGACGGTCTCATTCAACGTGATCAGGACCAGGGGCGATCCGCCAGGGCATGACGGTGGCCTCCGGTGACCCGGGACCTTCTCCGCCACGGGCACCATCACCGCCTCCCAGCAGCACCAGCTCGTCAACGCCCCCACCCAGGCCACCCTCACCATTGGGGGCGGGCAGCCCTTCATCCTGCGACAACCTGAGGATCGGCACCGAGCCCACCACCTCACCACCACCACCAGCCAGGACGGCACCACCACCACGACCTCACCGGTGACGGCACCAGCGTGGAGGTGCGCTGCCGTGCCTGCGGACCAGAAGGTGTTCCCGGGCCTGACGGTCGAGCATCGGCGTGGACGCTGGCAGCGCACACGGGGCCTTGCTGGTGCCGGTCACCGCGGTGGAGGACACCGCCTGCGCAGGGCAACGTCTGGGTCGTCGCGCTGCCAAGCCCGACGCCGCCGAAGCGCGGGTCTGGGTATTACCGACGGCACCAACGTCGGTCATGACGGCCTGTCCGAGGGGTGACGAGATTCTCCTGTTCGTGCTAACAAGGACGGTTCGCACCAACAAGCCCAACACCTGCGAGGCGGACATGTCTGTGTGCTACGACGACGGCAGGGATCCTGTGACCCCTGCTGTCGCTGCGGGGGCTGACCGTACCTTCCAGGTGTGCCACGCCCCTGACCTGCACATCCTCACCGGGGTGGACCTGGACGTGAGGCCAGAACTGTGCGATCGTGGGGCGCTCCGGAGCTCAACAAGTCCACCTGCTCAATATCCTGGGCCTGATCGGCCAGCCGACGTCGAGCACCTACACCCTGGAGGACCAGGACGCCGCCGCCTGTCCGAGGACGCCGGGCCCGTCTGCGGGAGCCACCTTCGGCTTCGTGTTCCAGTCCTTCAACCTCATTGAGGGCCTGAGCACCACCGAGAACGTGGCGGCCCCTGCTGCCTGACCGGCAGGTCGCTTCTGGACCCGTACCGCCAGGCGGGCGAGCTGCTCTCGCGCCGTCGTCGGCCTGGGAGAACAAGGTCGACTCGCCGATCGGGCTCCTGTCCGGTGGTGAGCAGCAACGGGTAATATCGCCCGAGCCATTGCCCACTTTCAGCCCCAGGTCATCTGGCCGACGAGCCACCGGGGCGCTGGACGTGAACACAGGTACCGCCGTGTGGAGCTCCTGGAGGCCAGGCGCCGCCCAGAGGGCAGCCCTGATCATTATCACCACGACCTGGCTGTGGCCGCGCCTCCACCCAGTACCGCCTGGACCGGCGTGCTCGCGGGTCTGATCACCGGCACCGGGTGGGGACCTGGAGGAGTTCGGCGGGCGTGGCCGTCTCGGCCTACGCCCGGCCCTCAGCCGCCTCAGCCCTCGGCCCCGCTCCGCCCCATCGGCCGGGTCGGGCTATCCACTCCTGCAGGTGGCCCCAGCTGTCAGGCCACCGGCTGGCTACGCCCCGGTCGGCACCCTCGCGCCTCAGCCCTCGGCCGCCTCCAGCCCTCGGCACTCCCGCGCCCATCGGCCCAGTCGGCACCACCAGCCCGCACCACGACCGGCTGCCTCAGCCCCTCGGCCTCCTCGGCCCAGTCCGCACTGGCCGACGTCGGCGCCAGGAGCTGGCCCCAGTCAACAGCGGCCCTGCGCCCGCTGGCGGCCCCGAACCCGAGGGGCGGCCCGCGCCCGCCCGCGCCCCCGCCGGGTGCCCGCGACCAGCCCGGACGTGGCCCGGGCGCGTCCCCACCATGGCAGGCCCCAGCCGCCCCGGCGCCAACGCGACCTCACCCGCACACCGTGGAACCAGTGGAACGCAGCCTCGCGCCCACGCCGCCGCCGACCCCGGGGTCAGCGGAAGCCTGTCACGCCCCTCGGCCCCGACTCGCTCCGGCGAGCCCGTACCCAGGCCTGACGCCAGCGCGGCACTCAGGCGGGCCGCAGCCTCCACCACCAGCAAACGCAGCCTCCACCACAGGATCTTCCAGGACACCCAGAAGAGTTGGGTCGTGCCGTGAAAGCCTGAGCAACGTCAACAGAATCCTCACCGGACTGGTGGAATGTGCGGTCAGCGAGCCTGGGCCCAGCTTGCAGTATCCGGCAGGCTGCGGGTGCTCCCCATCCTGGTCGGCGTGGCCGTGGCGGTGGCCGCCATGACCTTTAATCATCGCCCTGGGGCAGGTGACCGTCTCAACCGTGAACAGGCTCAACAGGTCCCACGGGACGTCCCAGGACCGTCAACGGTCTCCCCACAACGGGGACGGACGCCTCGGTGACAGCAGCTCTCAAGGTTCCTCCGGGTCAACCCCTCCCGGGCGGGCACCTCCTCAGGCGCCTCCCGGACGGTCCCACCCAGGCGTACAGGCGCGGGCGGCTCCGCCCGGGCTGGGCGCGGCGGATGGTACAGGCCAAACTCCTTCGTCCGAGCTGCCAGGTCAAGGCCTGGGCCACCTGACCAGAACCTGCGGGTCGCGCCTTCTGGCAAAGAGGACGCACCGTGCACCCAGGTGGGTAGCGACCTCCAGTGGCATCTCCACCACACCGACGTGGCCAGGGGCGCTGGTTCCGCCGGTGCCGACGACCTCTCCCTCCATTATGATCTCCCAGGGCTTCCTGGAGCAGCCTGGGCTAAAACTGGCTCACCGGGCGGTCCGGTGCGCGCGCCCTGCGCCCCGCCCGGCCTACACGATCGGCCAGGTCCTCAAACCCGAAGGAGAGCTGCCAGGCCTCCGGCCTGACGGGGCGCGCCTGCGCGCAGCCCGCGGCAACCATGGTCCTCAACACCCCTGGGGCGCATGCTGCCCACGAACGTGGAGCAGGCTACTCCCGTCCTGGAGATCTGGGCCGGTCGGGACGGTGCCGACCAGCGTCATCGAGCTGGCCAAGCGAGACTTCAACGCGGCCTTCGGGGCCGGGTCACGAGCCGAGTCAACGTGGACCAGGGCGCCACCACCTCGTCGTCCTTTTGCAGCAGCCTTCACCAGGTGGTCTGCACCATCGCGAAATTGTGCGTCATGCTCATGGGGGTCCTGGGGCTGGTGAACATCTCCATGGTGACCGTGCGCCAGCGCATCACGGATCGGGTGAGGCGGGCCTTCAGGGCCACCAGCAGACGCCTTCTTCTCCATTATGCTGGGTCGGTGGTGGCTGCAGTCGTGGCCGGGCGTGATCGGGATCAGGATCGCGATCGTGGGGATGCGCCTGGCCCCTGGGCGATCCTCCGCCTCGGTCCCCACCCGGCCGCCGTTCCCCATGAGCGCGGCATCATCGACCTGGCGGCGGCCACCGGCGTGGGGAGCGCTGGCAGGCGCCGTCAACAATGCGTAACTG